>OFGA01002296.1_pt1 | contig 11894 bp, 8 predicted proteins | sample 1521471 | NCBI WGS metagenome assembly OFGA01 (sample SAMEA3504086, study PRJEB24116) | mouse gut metagenome | biome: mouse gut; feature: mouse-associated habitat; material: faeces | place: Denmark | collected 2011
GTTGGCAATCAGACAACGATCGTATCCTGTCATGGACATTATAACGACAAATAAACGAATAGGGGGTATCAAATCTAGTTCATTTTTGTGTATTTTATCCAACTTCCATTCCTATTCACATCACACTGACAGCGCTATAGCAAATAACCCCGCAGGAATCAGAACTATCTTTTCCTGATCCCCGCAGGGTTTCGCCTTGACAACAATATCTATAATTTTAAACCATAATCTCAGAGATCTTAACCGGACGATGCTCTTCTAATGACTTCTTCGCCGCAAGGCCCATCAATACAGGCTGCAAGCCGTCTTCAACTCCAAGCGGAGCATCCGTATTATTCTCAATCGCTTCGATAAAGCACTTGATCTCCTTCGCATATGCATCCATGTAACGCTCCAGGAAGAAATGCAGCGGCTTCTCGCCTGTTACACCGTCCACATTGCTTATCACTGCCGCACTTGCCGCATCATTGCCGGTAGCAACCATTCCCTTGGAACCGAACACTTCCGCTCTCTGATCGTATCCGTATACAGCCTGTCTGGAGTTGTCGATCACTGCGATCGCACCGTTCTCCATCTTCAGAGTGATCACTGCGGTATCTACGTCTCCCGCCTCTCCGATTGCCGGATCAACAAGTACAGCCGCCTCTACATACACCTCCGCTGCATTGCATCCTGCAAGGAAACGTACCATATCAAAATCATGGATCGTCATATCCAGGAACATTCCGCCGGACACCTTAACATAGTCTGCACACGGCGGCTCCGGGTCTCTGGATGTGATCTTGATGATGTGAGTATCACCGATCTTGCCTGCTGCCACAGCATCCTTCACTGCCTCGAAGTTGTGGTCAAATCTGCGGTTAAAACCTACCTGATACTTCACCGGATTCTTCTTAAGCGCATCGATCACTTCCTTGATCTTAGCCACGTCATGATCGATCGGCTTCTCGCAGAATACGTGCTTTCCTGCATTGATCGCCTCCACAGAGATCGGAGAATGCGTATCTGTGGAAGAACAGATCAGCACCGCGTCAATCTCTGGATCTGCGATGATCTCCTTGTAATCCTTCGTTGTATTCTCCACACCCATCTTCTTCGCCCATGCGGCCGTCTCGTCATTCATAAATGGATCTGCAAGGCTTTTGATCCTCGCATTGCCCACCTTCGTGCAAATACTCTCAACATGAACTCTTCCGATTCTTCCTGCTCCGATAATACCTACTGTAACCATAATCTTTTATTCTCCTTTCAAATCATTCGCAAACGTATTTTATAATCCTGTCTTCTCTGCAATAAACTTTCTTGCCTTGATCGCATATTCCAGCGGATTCGCCTTCGCCGGATCCTGCTCTGCCTCTACCAGCATATATCCCTCATAACCATGATCCTCAAGAACCTTGAAAATAGGATCGAAATCAATACATCCGTCTCCCGGTACGGTAAATGCTCCCTGTCTTACACCCTCAAGGAAGCTTAAGTTCTCTTCCTTCACCTTCTTAACGATCTCCGGGCGGATGTCCTTCAGGTGCACATGCTTGATCCTGTCCACATATTTGGTAACCATCTCAAGCGGATCTGCCCCGCAGTATGTAAAGTGTCCGGTATCAAACAGCAGGCTTACATACTCTGGATCCGTATTCGCCATCATGCGCTCCACCTCGTCCGGGTCCTGCACAACCGTTCCCATATGATGATGGAAAGTAAGTGCGATTCCGTATTCATCTTTGGCGATCTTGCCAAGACGGTTCATACCCTCGCAGAATGTCTTCCACTCATCATCATTCATCACATACTTGTATCCGAAGATCGGTGTGTCCTGCTGCCCCTGTACGCTGTGGCTCTGTTCGGAAGCGCCGATCACCTTAGCTCCCATCGCTTTCAGGAAAGTAAGCTGTGCACGGAATTCCTTCTCCACCTCTTCAAACGGCTTCGTGATCAGGAAAGAGGAGAACCACTGGTTGCAGATCTCGATTCCTCTTAACTCCAAAGCTTTCTTAAGCACCTCCGGATCCTTAGGGTACTTGTTGCCTACCTCTGACCCGGTGAATCCTGCCAGCGCCATCTCGCTGACACACTGTTCAAATGTGTTCTCTCCTCCCAGATCCGGCAGATCATCGTTCGTCCACGCAATGGGAGCGATTCCAAGTTTTACTTTGCTTTTGTCAAACATCTTTGACTCTCCTTTCTCTATATCAATTCTTTTTTCTCTTTGTCTCTCTGAAAAAAATATACCATATCCGTACATCTAAAAAAACACTCTTTTTTTTAGTTTTGTTGTTTTGTTTATTCCGTCAGATAAATGTTGTCTTATTTTTAGGTATGAACATTTTTTCTCCGGTAATCCACCGGGCTGCACCCGTTTATTTTCTTAAATGCCTTAGAAAAATAATGATAATCGTTGAACCCGGCTTCCCGCGCCACCTCCTTTATCTTGCCGTTCGTGCCCCTAAGCAATGCCCTGGCACATTCCATCCTCAGATCCAGCAGATAAGACGAGAATCCGATTCCCAGCTCCTGCTTGAACAAAAAGCTTAAATACGCAGGATTCAGTTCCGCCGCTTTTGCGGCGTCTGATAGTCCGATCTGCTCTTTATAATGCGCATGCAGATAATCCACTGCCCGTCGGATCGCCGCACCTGCATGCTCCGGCAGCGCCTTCCTTTTCTCCATGAATAACCGGATCCCGTAATCCTCGCACACTGACATAAGCTGTCCGATCCTGATAATTCCGGCGTACTCTTCCTGCGGCCGGTCCATCTTCAGCCGCTCATCCAGAGATCTTATCCAGTGAAGAACCAGACGGGGATCTGTATGTTCCTTGCAGAATACTGCGGACACCTTCTCAAATCCGTCCTTCATATTCTCATACTGGCGGCATTCGGCGTAATCCGCCGCATGCTCCAGGACCTCCTGCGCCTCACGGGGCAGTATCCTTCCGATCCCCGGACAATCTTCATAATACAGAATTCCCTCTTCTTCATAAAAGCTAAGCTTGACCGTCTCTCTGGCCTGCTGGTATGCCTGACGGATTCCTTCTTCTCCAAAACATATCCCGCTCACTCCCACGAAGAACGCATACTCCTCGTCTTTGCAGCAGCGGAAACATGCCGTGGCAATGCCGGTCAGCCTTTGCTTCATCAGACTGTCCCTGTGCATTCCAGACATATCCAGGAAACAGCAGAAAACTCCCTCTCCCAGATACACGCTTTCCGCACATTCCAATCCCGTCCCGGGCGAATCCCTCACGCATACGCCTGTCTCTCCAGGCGCCGCCCCGTCATAGATATCCTCGGCCCTGCGTTCCAGTTCTCTTGTAAGCTTCCGCAAGAACCTCTGCGCGTACTGCTCCAGCTCCAATTCGCTGTATTGATACTTTAATGTTCCCCAGGACGGGATAAACAGATTGATTACCGCACTGTTGACATATTTCGCACGGATACCCGCTTCTTTCCTTCTTTTCTCCCTCTCATCCGCGGTAAAGCTGCCGGCAAGAAGTCCGTTGAAGAAGTGATATTTCAGCGATTGCCTGCCCATCTCCATCAGCCGTCTGGTTTCATCATTTTCCCGGAACATCTCTTTCTTATCCTGAAGCTGCCTTGCCGTATGGACAAGCATCTCATACAGGCTGTCTTCATTCAGGGAATTCTTAAGCACATACTCGTCGGCCCCAAGTTTCATGGCCTCTTTCACATATTCAAAATCATCATGACAGCTAAGTACGATAATATATACGGTATGATTGGTCTCCCGTATCCTTCTGATCAGTTCGATTCCATCCATCAGCGGCATAGAGATATCCGTGATCACCACCTCCGGCCCCAACTGCTCCACAGCCGTAAGCGCTTCCTCGCCGTCCCTTGCATCGGCCACGATCTGATAACCCGCCCGCTCCCATGCATTAAGCTGCTTCAGATAGCTCCTCACCAGAAAATCATCATCCACAATCACAGTCCTGATCATATCCTTGCTCCCTTTCCCTTGGCACATCACAATGCGTACCTGTCCTGCTCCCTGTATGCCGGAAGACACAGGCAGATCTTCGTTCCCGCTTCACTGCTCTCACAGACGACTCTGCCGGCGCTGCCATAATACAACCGCAGCCGTTCTTTCACATTCGCCACTCCGATTCCAGACAGTCCTCTCGCTTTCTTCTGCTTCTGCTGCAAGAGCTCTTCCATCTGCTCCTTTGTCATGCCTCTGCCATTGTCCTGCACCCACAGCTGAAGCTGCCCTTTGTCCACATTTCCGCCGATCACGATCCTGTTCCTGCCCGCTCTCAGATCCAATCCGTGCAGGATCGCATTCTCTACAAGCGGCTGGAGCATCAGCCTTGGAAGGAAACACGGCAAAGCTTCCTGCTGTATCTGATAATCTGTCTCGATCTCTTCTTCATAACGCATACGCTGCAGATTCATGTAATTCTTTACAAAATGTATCTCCTCTGCAACAGTGACGAATTTCCCTTTCTTATTGATGCTTGCCTGAAGAAGCTCTATAAAGTCTTCGAGCAGCCCGCCGATCTCTGCCTCGCCCTTTAACAGCGCGGCGTATTTGACGGAATTCAATGTATTATACATAAAATGCGGAGTGATCTGATACTGCAGCGCTTCAAGCTCCGCGTCCTTTTTAAGCATTTCCTCCTGCACCAGCTGGCCGATCAGGCTTTCAATATGGCCCAGCATATCGTTAAATTCTGCCGACAGGATACCGATCTCATCCTTCGTGGTCACTTCCACCCTGCGCTCCAGCTCACCGCCGCTCACCAGGCTCATTGTCTCCGTCAGTCTCCTAAGCGGCTGATACATAGCCTTCGTGATCAAGACCATCAGAACCGCTGCACTGCCAAGGACCGCCAGGAGGATCGCCGCCAGGTAAAAACGCATCTCCCTTAAGTCAGCCAGCACTTCCTTCTTCTCTGTCTCCATCTGAAAAGAATATCCCAAGAAATCCGTCCGGTACTGCACACAGATCATATCCTGCTCTGCTGCCGCTTCCTGCCCGGCGTCATAAGGCCGCCCCGCATCCTCCAGCGTCTTCGCAGACACGATCCTGCCATCCTCATCAAGGAGCACTGCCCTTGAACTTCTCCCGTCTTCCAGCTTATCAAGATAATTATAATACAAGGTCCGTTCCTTCAGGCAGCTCATAACATAAGCACAGACCTCACCGTTATCCGCTTCTACCGGACTTACGAACACCAGGATGTGATCCTGCTTTTGCAGCGGGTCCCCGATCAACGCCGGCGTAAGGGAAGTCATACCCGTCTTCCTGATCTCTTCGATCTTATCCTCTGATATCCCCTTTTGGTATATCGGATACTCCAGAGATGTCACGATCATCTGCTTCCTTGGAATCACCAGGCATACGGAAGCCGCCTCAATGTTCCTGTCGGAATAGCTCCGAAGCATTTCGGCAAGGTTCGTCAGACATTCTTCCTTTCCGCCCGACAGATAATCTTCTGCTTCCGACAGAATCTCCTCATCACAGGATGCCTGCACCGTAAGGAAATAGATCTCTTTCAGAGATTCATCCAGTGCATCTCCCATCTGACGTACTCTGCCGTAGAGATTCTCCACATAATCCTCTTCTATCATCCCGGCGGATCTCTGATAGAACATCACAGTGATCAGAACCACTGCACACCCCGTCACTGCAAGCATCACCAGGATCATCTTGCTTCTCATACTGCGGAACATACTCTGTCTCCTAAGCCGGCATCACATGCGGCTACTCCCACTCGTCTATATTATCCTTCGTTAAAATATCTGCTTCCAATATCCGGTCCTCCAGCACAGAGCTGTCGTTCCCTCTGTTCTCTGCAATGAACCGGACCGTCTCATATCCGATATCATATCCTGACTGGGCCGCCAGTGCGGCGAGTTCGCCGTTCTCAACCGCGGTCAGGGCATCCTGCTGGGCGTCCACCGTCATGACCGCTACCTGCGATTCTCCCAGATATTGCCGGATCCCCAGAGCCGTGACTCCGCTCGTTGCAAATATGCCGTCGATATCCGAATATTCTGAGAATATCCTTGATATCTCTGCATCTGAGATCAGGAGATTCGCATACCCGCTCTCGACAAACACGATCTCTATATCTGTATTCTCTTCTATGTATGATCGAATACCCTCCATACGCTCAGAATGCGCAGTCTGCCTTAAGTCTCCCGTAACGATTCCCACCTTCCCGCGATTCAAAAGCCTCGCCGCCATATTTGCGGCAAGTTCTTCTCCCGCTTTCCGGTTATCAATTCCTATGTACGGAATTCCCTCTGCCAGGATCTTCGTATCATATGCAACGATTCTTATCCCCGCCTCTTCTGCTTCCGCCAGATACGGCGCGTCATAAGACGAGATCGGAGAGATCGCCAATGCGTCCACATCCTGTCTGATCAAATCATGGATCATCTTCTTCTGCATCCTGTCGTTAGACTCCGAATCAGGAGAAATAATCTTGACAGACACGCCGTAATCCTTGCCCGCCTTCTCCATGCCTGAGCATACGGACATCCAGTATTCACTGTTCCTTGATTTCGTGACAACACCGATCGTATACGGCTTCTCGTCGGACTTTGTTTTCTCATTGCGTGCACATCCAGTTACCGCACAGACTCCCAGCATAATTGCCGCTGCGAATCTTACTGCTCTGCTGTTCCGGTCAAAGCTTCCCATCTCGCTGCCCCTCTGTCGGTTTTCCCCTGTATACAGGCTGTTCTTCTTAATTTCTACACACTTTCTCTATACCATAATATACAAAATATATGCCTGCGTGTCAACACATAATTTGTAGTATTTTACATAAAAAGCACGCAATTTTTGCGTGCTTTTATAATTCTGCAGACGTTCTTCATTTGTCTGCCGTCCAAAGAGCCAATTACTCCCGATTTCAATTGCCTTCTCTTTCCTGACTGTGCTATACTGAATTCACTATGGAGGATATTTTAAATGGGAATTTATTTAAATCCGGGGAACGACGGCTTTTTAGAATCCATCCGTTCCCGAATCTATGTGGACAAAACCGGACTGGCAGCATGTACGAATGAGCTGATCAATACAGAAGAAAAATATATCTGTATCAGCAGACCGCGGCGTTTCGGAAAATCCATGGCGCTTAAGATGCTCGCCGCTTACTACAGCCTTGGATGCGATTCCAGGGAACTATTCAAGGGAAAGGTTTTGGAGAATGCTGACAGCTTTACAGAGCATCTGAACAAGTATGATGTGATTTTTCTGAATATACAACAGTTTTTGATCGGTGCAAAAGACCAAAGCGTAACCGATTATCTGGAACAAGAAGTTCTCGAAGAGCTCCTGGCAGAATACGGCGGATACCTGACAAGACAGGATAAGGGGCTTGCCGATACATTAAAAAGAATCTACGCAAAAACAGGTAAAAAGTTCATTTTCCTGATTGACGAGTGGGATTGTGTCATCCGCGAAAGACAAAAAGAAGAAGGGCTGCAGAAGCAATATCTTGATTTCCTGCGGGGGCTTTTGAAGGATCAGCCTTATGTTGCGCTGACCTATATGACAGGTATCCTGCCGGTAAAAAAATATGGGGAACATTCTGCCTTAAATATGTTCTGGGAATATTCGATGTCAGGTCAGGATATCTTTGAAGAGTACACCGGATTTACTGAGAAAGAAGTACAAAAACTGTGTAAACAGTTTGATATGGATTTCCCGGAGACGAGTCACTGGTACGACGGTTACAGATTCAGCAAATATCACCATATTTATAACCCGAGATCTGTTGTCGCAGCAATGCAGACTCACAGATTTTCCAATTACTGGACTTCGACGGAGACCTATGAAGCGCTGAAGGTTTATATGGATATGAACTTCGACGGACTCCGTTCAGACATCGTAAAAATGCTCGGCGGTGAACATGTCAGGGTAAACACCCTAAGCTTTCAGAACGATATGCGGACATTGAAGACCCGGGACGACGTACTGACGCTGTTGATCCATCTCGGTTATCTCGGCTATGATCAGGAGAGAAAAGAGACCTTTATTCCTAACAGAGAAATCGCCGGAGAATTTGAAAATGCAATGAGCGTCGGCGGTTGGGCCGAGGTTATGCGCGTTCTTAATTCCTCCGAAAGACTTCTTGAGGCAACGCTTAACGGAGATGAAAGCTGCGTTTCCGAAGGGCTTGACAAAGCGCATACAGAAGTGGCTTCCATCCTGACCTACAATGATGAAAATTCTCTTGCCTGTGCCATAAGCCTTGCCTATTACAGCGCAAGAAAGGATTATCTGATGATACGTGAACTGCCGTCAGGACACGGCTTTGCGGATATTGTATTCTTACCGCTGCCTGCAAAAACAGAAAAGCCCGCACTTGTAATAGAACTGAAGTACGACAAGTCTGCAAATGCAGCAATACAGCAGATAAAGGACAGGCATTATACTCAGTCTCTTGTGAATTATACCGGCGATATCCTGCTTGTCGGTGTAAATTATGACAAGGAATGTACGAATAAGCCTCATAGCTGCCAAATAGAAAGATTGAAGCTCTGATACACCTATTGGTTAGGAGGCTGCCCAATTAATGAGCAGCCTCCTAACCGATAGGGCTATCTAATCCATGTTACAATTCTCCTCTTGCTTCTCTTGCCATCAGTTCCTCCATAACGGACGAATATTTCTTATCAAGCTTATACAATGCCAATGTGATCACCGCGATCCCGGCCACAACAACCGGACCGAACTTGTAGATCGTAACAATACAGTTCAGGGCAGATTCCGGCTGTACAGCACTTCCTTCAGACGAACTGATATAACCTGCCGCAGAGAGCATTCCTGTCATAATCGCCGATGCCAGTCCCGCACCGACCTTCGTTCCGATAGAACCGCCCGCGAAGATCAGGCTTTCCTGGCGAATATGCGTCTTCCACTGACCGAACTCAACTACATCCCCGATCATTCCGAATACCGCAGCGTTCAAAGGCGCCAGACCGATCGCGCGGAGCACGCAGCTTCCCACCATCCAGGTAAAATCATACGGATTCAGGAAGAATATCAACTGGCCGGCCAGTGCGATCACTGCTCCCGCAAACGCCGCATTCCGCTTGCCGTACTTCTTGATCAGCGGTGCGCATAAGAAGATACACACAACCAATACAAGCGTCTCTGTCAGATACAGCGCACTGTACATCCAGGTATCGTTATGGAATATGTATTTGCAATAATAAGGAAGAATCGTTCCCGATATACCAAAAGATACGCTCTGCAGCATCCACAGCACAAGAACCGCCCAGAAATACTGGTTAGATACCAGAGCCTTCAATCCCTTTCCGGCGGAAACCTTCTGTGCTTCTTTCTTCGCAGCGATCACTACGGTCTCTTTGCATTCCAGGAAGCAGATCACCAGAAGAATCAACGCGATCACGGCCCACACTGCCATTGTCTTCACCCATGCAGCCTGATCATCCCCGAAAAATTTTACCAGAGGAAGTGTAAAAGTTACTGCCATAATTCTTCCCAGCGGAGACAGCCCCATCCTGACAACGCTCAGCATATCTCTTTCTGCTGAAATACGTGTCATCATTGCAGAAAGGCTTCCGTAAGGAAGATTGACTGCCGTATAGCACACAGTCGTACAGAAGTTATAGGTCACAAATATATAGACAGCCTGCACCATGGCAGTTGAATGCGGCACGGTAAATAACAGGACGGCTGACAGTGCATACGGTACGCTCATCCACAGGATCCAGGGTCTTGATTTGCCCCATTTTGAATTCGTGCGCTCCACGATCATTCCCATGACCAGATCTGAAACTCCGTCAAACAGACGCGAGATCAGCATGACCATTCCGATCGTCGCCGGATTGATTCCCACATAATCTGTATAAAAAAGCGTAAGCAATGTTCCGACCATTCCGAATATTACATTACATGCCACATCTCCGCCCGCATAAGAGACCCTCGTTCTCCAACCGAGCCTGTTTCCTTCCATAGAATTATCCTTCATCTTTGTCTCCTCCCTTTCTTAGCTCCGGCTCTTGCCGGTACAAGTGCGGTCACTTGCTGTTCTGTTCTTATCTTAAGATTAGGATATCAGACATTCTATGGTATCAGAATCCGTACATTTTTTAGATTTCTTAGTATTTTACAAGTTGTCATGAATTTGACAATATTTTGTTGTCTTATTTTTAGACCGCAAAAACGCACGTCCGTCAATCCCTCATTGTATTTCCAGATAAATAATGATAAAATACAGTTTAATATCATCACATTACAGGAAGGAGGCCAACCTCATGGGAGTCTATCTAAATCCCGGCAACAGAAGTTTTCAGATGTCACTCAACTCTAAAATTTACGTCGATAAAAGTAATCTGATCGCCTACACTAATTCTGTCATCAACACAGAGCAGAGATTTGTCTGTGTCAGCCGGCCAAGACGCTTTGGCAAATCCGTGGCCGCGTCGATGCTGGCAGCCTATTACGGTCTGGGACCTGACGGCAGACAGTTCGAGCATCTGGATATTGCAAAAAATGAGCGCTATAGAGAACATCTGAATCAATACAATGTCATATTTTTAAATATACAGCAATTCCTAAGCCAAACGGATAATGTTGCCGCACTAAAGGAACTGATTGAGAAAACACTTTTATGGGAGTTACTGGATGAATATTCTAATTTGAATTATTTTAATACTTCTTCATTAATCTCCGTATTGCAGACCATCTCCTCAAAAATGTCAACTGGTTTTATTTTTATCATTGACGAATGGGACTGCATTTTCAGAGAATATAAGAATGATACAGATTCCCAGCGGCTTTACCTGGACTTTCTCCGTAATCTGCTGAAAGACCAGCCTTATGTGGCTCTTGCATATATGACAGGTATTCTGCCTATAAAAAAATATGGAACTCATTCCGCCCTGAACATGTTTGATGAATTCTCTATGACGAATCCCGGACCGCTGGCTCCCTTTGTAGGATTCACTGACCAGGAAGTGCAGAATCTCTGTACTGAATATCAAATGGATTATGATGAGATCAAACGTATGTATGACGGATATTGCTTTGAGGGTACCACGCATATCTACAGTCCGCGTTCCGTCGTAAGTGCACTTCTGACCCGAAGCTATGACAATTTCTGGAATAAGACCGAAACATTTGAAGCACTCCGGGACTATATCATCCTGAATTTCAAGGGACTTAAGAGTATCATAACCGAGCTCCTTGCAGGTGTACGCAAAAAGATCAATACAGCCACATTTACAAACGATATGACCGCATTTTCCTCAGCAGATGATGTTCTCACCCTCCTGGTCCACCTGGGATATCTGGGATATGATTATAAGACAAAAGAAATATTTATTCCGAACTCAGAGATTGCCTCCGAATTCTGCAATGCAGTCGAATCCGCCGGCTGGGATAATATTACAAATGCAGTCAAAAAATCTGAAGCACTGTTATTCGCAACCCTTAACAAAGACAGCTCCGCCGTTGCAGCCGGATTAGAAGATGCGCACATGGAAACTTCTATATTAACATATAACGACGAGAATTCTCTTTCCTGTACCATCGCGCTCGCATACTATAGCGCCAGAGAATATTACTCTTTTTTTCGAGAACTTCCCACCGGAAAAGGCTTTGCTGACATTGTATTTATTCCGCGGAAGGCTTATCCCAATAAACCGGCGTTAATTATTGAACTCAAATGGAATAAATCCGCCAAGACCGCAATCGATCAAATCAAAGACAGATGTTATATAGAATCACTGCGGGATTATCACGGAAATATGCTCCTTGTCGGGGTGAATTACGATCTTAAGACCAAGGCGCATCGATGTACGATCGAATCCTGTAAAATATAGATTTTCCAAATCAGAACCACCGGCTTAGCCGGTGGTTTGCTCACGCCCTATAAGGGCTCATTA
>OFGA01002297.1_pt1 | contig 11888 bp, 7 predicted proteins | sample 1521471 | NCBI WGS metagenome assembly OFGA01 (sample SAMEA3504086, study PRJEB24116) | mouse gut metagenome | biome: mouse gut; feature: mouse-associated habitat; material: faeces | place: Denmark | collected 2011
TGATCAGGAAATTCACAGAACCGGTCGCCCCCACTGCCGCCAGCGCATCCACACCCAGATAATGCCCTACGATGATGGTATCCACCATACTGTAGAGCTGTTGAAAAAGCAGGCCGAACAGAAGCGGCACCGCAAAGCCGAGGATCAGCCGCATAGGGCTGCCTTTTGTCATATCCTTTTCCATAATGAAAACCATGCTCCCTTCTCGATGTGCAGATCAGTGCCTTCAAACACAACTCTGCCATCGGAAACTTTATCGGCCAGTCAAAAAAGACGGCCGCTCTAAATACATTCAAAACACCAACAACATAGCACATTCACTGCGAAACTGCAATCATTATTTTCCCACTGTTACACAGCACCTTTTTTATGCAGACGATAAAAGACACCCCGGTGCAAAAACAGTAACATCCGGGGTGTCCTTTTCTATGGTAAAGCAATAAGGAAGAACTATATTTGACAGGCAGATTTTATCTGGCAAGGCGTATTACATTCCAGCTCTTCTTTCCGAAAACGGTGTGCAGCACGCCGTCTTCCACTCTGGCGTTGCCGCCTGCCTTCGGAACGACACGCTCAGGATCCGCCTCCGTATTCACCGCTTGATCTGCAGCTCCTTTTGCCAGTAAAGTAAAGTCCGGCGTACTGCCGACCATGCAGAACGCAAGACCAACCGCCAGAATCCGTTTTGCCACATCCCTGTACATATTCATCGCTCCTCTTCCTTCTATCTATAGAATTAACTAATATTGGATATACTATTGAAAATCTGCCAGTTTTCCTATATCGAATATCTATATATAGTCTTATCTATTATATCGTATCATCCGACATAAAATATTAGCATTCTTATTCAAAATTTTTACCTTTTCTACTATTGTAGCACAATCCCAAAGAAAGAAAAACAAAAAAATCATCAATCGCCTGTTTTTGTTTTACACAGTCTCCGCATAAACCCATGCATAATCGGTATACAAACCAGAAAAGTCGCCAGGTCCGCGGCAGGCTGCGATGCTTCAATGGCAGTAATCCCCAAAAACCGGGGCAAAACAAAAATCAGGGGAAGAAAGAACACTCCCTGTCGGCAGGAAGCCAAAAAAGCTGCTTTTACGGATTTTCCGACTGCCTGGAACGTCATATTACAGGCGATCCCCAAAGGCAGAAACGGCATTACCGCACTCTGCATCCTCAGCGCATGCGTCCCGATCTCAATCACTTCCCCGTCATCCGAAACAAACTGGCGCATCAAAATATTTGCAAAGCAAAACAGTCCCGCCCCGATGACAGACATCCCGATCGTACCCGCCGTCATCAAAAAACGATATGCCGCACGTACACGCGCATACTCTCCGGCTCCGTAATTATATCCGACCAGTGGCCGGATGCCCTGGATAATGCCGTTTGCGGTCAGGTAAATAAACGTCTGCAGTTTATAATAAACGCCGAGCACCAGCACATATTTATCCGAAAAACCGGCCAGAATCCCGTTCAGGGCCGAAATCATAACCGAAGGCAGCGCCATGTTCAGCGCGGCCGGAATCCCGACTCCGTAAATCTTAGACAATACTTCCCTGTCAGCCCCCAGATATTCCCGGCTGATTTTTACCGGAATCGGCCGCAGCCTGTAAAAGACCAGGTATGCCCCAAGCGAAATGCACTGTCCGATTCCGGTTGCATATGCCGCCCCGGCCGCTCCCATTGCCGGAAAAATCCCGATTCCGAAAATCATCAGCGGGTCAAGCACAATATTTGCCACAAATCCGCACATCATGCATATCATAGAAACCTTCATGCAGCCCACGGCCTGGAAAAGCTTTTCAAAAGCCAGGCCCAGCGCAATGGCAGGAGCAAACAGAAATGCCCGCCGCGAATACGCCAGCGCCATTTCCGTAACCGCTTCCCCCGGCGCAAACATCCTTAAAAACAGCGGCATTCCCGCAATGCAGGCAGCCGCCAGCACAATTCCATGCAGGAAATTAAACAGCGTCCCCTGCGTGGCCGTCCGGCAGGCCTTTTCCTGCGCACCCGCGCCCAGATAAAAAGCTGCCATTGCATTCATGCCTATCCCAAATCCAATGACCACCGCATTGATAAAATTCTGCACCGGAAATACCAGCGCCAGCGCGGTCATCGCATCCTCACTGTATTTTGCCACAAAATAGCTGTCCACAATATTGTAAAGAGAATTCACCGCCATGGAAATAACCATCGGCAGCGACATGGACAGCACAAGCGGCAGTACTTTTTGTTCTTTCATAAATGACTGTTCCATACGATTCCACATCCTTTCTGAAAATTTAAAAACGAATGTAAACAGATAACAAAAAAACCACACAGCAGGCTTCCCAGCAGGAATCCATTACTGATACCTCAGTAAAGCATCCATGCCAAAAGCCGCTGTGTGGCGAAAAAAGACGAATCTGAAAAATCCACACCCATCCGGGTTTTATGCAGATATGCAAAGCACATCCTTCCATATTCTGTTATCAGTCCTCTGCTACTTTATCAGAAAAACGCCCATTTGTAAAGCATAAATTTTGCCGTCACACCGAACAGTCAATGCTCATGCCCTCTGCCATCACCGGCATCTGTGCCGTTTCCACCGGCATATCCAGCCCGGAAAGCTCCAAAGACACGCCTGCCGGCTCATATGCCGCGCTGCTGCCCGAAGAAGGCACGCTCCCGCTCCCGGAGCTGCTGGCCGAAGAAAGCGCCTGGCGCTCCCGTTCCAGCTTGTTGAACATCGCCCTTAAATATTTCATGTCCGCATCCGCAATTTCCCGCATCTCGTCCGAGCGGTGTTTCTTTTTCAGCTGCTCCAGGTCTTCCGGCGACATATCATATACAGCGCCCGCAAATTCGTCTGCCAGTTCTTCCATGCTCGTCTCCTGCGCCAGCTCCTGCATGGTTTCCCGCATCAGCTGCTCATATTCTTCCATCAGCCTTTGCAGTTCTTCTTCACTGATTACCGCTTCCTGTTCTTCTGCGTCCTGTTCTTCCACCTTTTCCATCAGGTCTTCCTGTTCCAGTTCATCCGAAGACCCCTGCTTTTCAATTTCTTCTTCCTGCTTCAAATGCCTGGCGCGTTTTTTTGCTACGCGCTCCATTTTCTTCGCATGGGTAATCGCCAGTTCCAGCTCCTGGTCGTCATATTCCCCGCCCTTTACCTTGCGCAGCAGCGTCGCAATCATGCTGCGCGCCTTCGTAACGGCCTTGTTTGCCGCACCGGATGTTTTGGAAAGCAGAATCTGTGCGGAAACCGCTTTAAAATTATATGGAAGCTTCTTTTTCTTTTTTGCCTGAGAAGGCTTGGAACGGCTTATCGTTCCGGCAACAGACCCGTCCCGGTTTTTTATCTGTATCACTTCTCTGTTCCTGTCTGTGCTTATACTTCCTGCCAGCATGCCCATAACATTATCCTCCCTGACCAGCTTCTGTACAAAACCCATATTTTTACAGCACACGGAACTGCCTTATGGGTTCTGCCGGTAAATCCTTTTACCGTTTATGTTTGTTATCTTTTATTTATATCGGCATAATCTGGAAATTCCTTACCTTTGTCAAATCGGAATCAGTATTTTCAGCCCAAACCAGCTGTCCTTTAAGCTGATATCCACCTCCCCGCCATATTTGCGCACAGTATGCCGGACGCTTTTAAGCCCGTACCCATGCTGTTCCCGGTCTGCCTTCGTCGTCACCGGAAGCTCCTTTTTAAATTCCAGCACCCCTTCACAGTAATTTTCCACCCGGATAATCAGAAAATTCTTCTGCGAAAAGACGGACACATGTATCATGCGCTTTTCCCGGTCTGCCAGCTTCATTTCATATTCAATGGCATTATCCAGCGCGTTGCCGAAAATCGAGCAGATATCCATGACATCCATAAAATCCAGCAGCGCCCCGTCTGCGACTATCGTAAGTGAAATGCCGTTTTTCATGCAGCAGATGCTTTTGCTCGTCAGCAGCGTGTCCAGCACCGAATTGCCCGTATGCTGCTGCGTCTCATAGCTTTTGATTTCTTCTTCCATGCGGTCTAAATATTCGCCGCGCTTCTGCGCGTCTTCTTCCGCGCGCAGCGCAAGAATATGGTGCTTTAAATCATGGTACTTATAGTGGATCAGATCCAGCGTTTCCTGCGACTGCTGGTACTGCGCATACTGGCTGTGCAGAATCATTTCCATATGCTCCAGCTCATGCTGCGAGCGCATATACAGCCGCTGGATATGGTATGCATAAAAAACCGCCAGCCCGCCCAGGTCGACAAGCGTGCGCACATTAAAAATATCCGCTGCATACCGCCCGCCAAACGGCGTATTGGAATAGACAAACCCCAGGTTGCTGCACAAAAATACAGATATGCCGATAACAGCTGCCAATAGGACTTCCCGTTTTGTAATATCCATTTCATGCCCCCTGGCCTCTCTGTTTCTGCCAAGGCGCAGCAGCACGGCGTAAACAATGCCGTAAATGACAGCCAGAATCACGGCTGCCAGCCATGCTCCGTCAAATCCGATATCATAATAACAGTAGCAGTGAATCTGCCATTCCAGGGATGCCGCAAATTCTGCCATGACAAAAGCCCGGATGCAGGAATACGCTGCATCCAGGGCCGTAATATCCGAACACACATAAATCAGCAGATACATAAACAGCACCGCAACTGCCATAAACAGAAACCACAAAAACCCGCTCTTTCCCTTTGTAAGTACCATAAAAAGTGCATGCACCGGCAGTGACAGCGCCAGAACGGCACAGGTCCTGCCCCTGCCCGCCCGCGGCTTTAATTCCAGAATACAGACAATACAGGCAATCCACTCTGCCAGGGCTGTATAAACCCTTGGTATATCCGGCAGTGTCTGCCCAATGTCCCATCCGGCCATTCCCTTCACTCCTTTCCATTTCTATTCTGCCTCGCTCCAGTATTTTGTCAGCTCCTGCATAAACGCATTCATTCTCGGGCGGCTGATCAGCAGCCTTTCACCTTTTACAAGCGCGCATTTATCCCGTACTCCCTCTACATGCGCAAGGTTAATCAGATACCCCTTGTTGCCTCTTGAAAAATTCATGCCGCGCAGGGCTTCCTCTGCCTGCTTCATCGTCCCGCTGGACACAAACACGCCCTCTTTTGTATGGTATACCAGATTGTGCGCCTGGCTTTCCACATAATATACATCGGAAACATCCAGCCTCTGCACCCCTCCTCCTTTAATCTGGATGACTACAGGGGTCTGCGTCTTCTTTTTCAGCCTTGCAACTGCCCGCCCCAGCTTCTGCATAAATGCAAAATAAGCCACCGGCTTTAAAATATAATCCAGCGCGCCGACCTCATAACCGCGGATTGCATACTGCGGCATATTCGTAATAAAAATAATAATCACTTCCGAATCCATCCTGCGGATTTCCTCGGCAGCTGTCATTCCGTCGACAAACCGCATCTGGATATCCATCAGGATAATGTCGTGCTGCGCTTTATAATCGGCTGTTACCGCATCCCCGTCCCGGTAAACCTTTATATCAAAATCTTCGCCCGACTGCTTCTGATAATCGGTCAGATACTGCTGCAGCTGGCTGATATACAGCTCGTCGTCTTCCACAATGGCAATCCTTACCATAAGAAATCCTCCATAAAATCCCCCCATTCCTGCACGCCTTCTGTTTCCCATTAAATATAATGCAGTCTCTTAAAAATGTCAATGCAGTTGTGGGCGGCTGCACAATTCAGGCACATGCCCGCGCAATACGCATACAGTTCCTATCTCCAATCACAATGCATCCCCAAAAATTTATTTCAAAACATGGCAATCCTCACAAATTATGCTCCGTATTTTTATGAAAAATATACAATTCCCATACAATTTGTGCACGTTTCCTGCAATTTATGCAAAAAACAGCACAACGATGCGTTTCCTATTATAATATTTCCAACGGGCATGCCCAAAAAGGAAGGATAAAGGAGGATATTGAAAATGATTCAATTTTTAGGCAGCATCCTGGGACCTCTCTTTACTGGCCTTGGCGTCAGTGAAGCGGATTTCCAAATGTACCTTACGCAGCTGAGCGGCTATGTATATGGCATCCTGGCTGCACTGATTGTCATGATTGCCGTGCTGATACTCGCGGTAAAAGTCCCGAAGGGACTTAAGCACATCGTGCGCTGGCAGGCAGTGCTTGCGTTTGTCGCAATCGTTACCGTGCTTGCAAACGTCATCTGCTACGGCCCGATGTACAGCAACGTATCTGGATTCTTAAATGCATCCAAAGCAGACCTTTCTGCTGAAACCGTTGCACAGAGCAGGGAAACTGTAAAAAAGATTGGCGAAGAAGGTCTTGTACTCGTGAAAAATGAAGGCCTGCTTCCTCTGGCCGAAGACACAAAAAAACTGAATGTCTTTGGATGGGCTTCCATCAATCCGATTTTCGGCGGAGTCGGTTCCGGCGCTTCTGATTCTTCAACTGCTGTCGGCATTCTCCAGTCTTTCAAAGACGCAGGATATGAAACAAATCAGGCCCTTACGGATATGTATACGGAATACCGTGCAGAGCGTCCGCCTATCAGTATGTATGAACAGGACTGGACACTGCCGGAACCAACAGCAGACGCTTATACCGACACCGTTATGGGCGATGCAAAATCGTTTTCTGATACAGCAGTCATCGTAATCGGCCGCTCCGGCGGAGAAAACGCTGACCTTCCGACAGATATGAACGCCGTTATCAAAGGCACCTATAACCTTGCATCTGAAGTTGCAAGCATCCCGGAAAACTTTGCTTACATGAACGGCTCTTATACAAATAACGGCTCTTATGACGATTTTGAAGAAGGTGAATCTTACCTGGAGCTGTCCCGGACAGAAGAAGACCTGGTAGAAAAAGTCTGCTCCGAATTTGACAAGGTCGTTGTAGTTATCAATGCAAACAATGCCATGGAATTAAACTGGGTAGAAGATTACAGCCAGATTGGCGCCGTAATCCTTGCACCGGCTACCGGAATTACCGGATTTGCAGCGCTTGGCGAAATCGTCAGCGGTGCTGTCAATCCATCCGGAAGAACGGTTGATACATATGTACGCGACCTTCTGAATACACCAGCCATTAACAATATCGGCAACCATTCTTATTCCAATGTCAAGGATTTAAATGACCAGATTACAGCAGCAGACGCTTCCGCAGTCGGAAACGTTTCTTTTGTAAACTATAACGAAGGTATTTATGTCGGCTACAAATTCTACGAAACAGCAGCCGAAGAAGGACTGATTGATTATGACGAGCATGTCATGTACCCGTTTGGTTATGGATTAAGCTATACGACCTTCGATAAAACACTGGAAAATTTTAAAGATAACGGAAATTCCGTATCATTTGATGTCAAAGTGACCAATACTGGTGATGTAGCAGGCAAGGAAGTGGTTGAAATTTACTTCACACCGCCTTATAATAACGGTGGCATTGAAAAAGCTTCCGTCAACCTGATTGACTTTGGCAAAACCCAGGTTTTAGACCCTGGCGCTTCCGAGACAATTTCGTTTGATATCGCAAAAGAAGACATGGCATCCTATGATTCCGAAGGCATCAAGGTATCTGGCGGCGGCTATATCCTGGAAGCTGGCGAGTACACCATTTCGGTACGCTCCGATTCCCATACCGTTGCGGCAGAATCATCGTTTACGGTTGACAGCGATATTGATTACAGCCAGAACAAGCGCGAAAGCGACTTTGCAGCAGCAACCAACCAGTTTCAGGATTATTCACGCGGGGATTTTATACAGCTCTCCCGTGCAGATTCTTTCAAAAACTACGAAGAAGCATGCGCAGCGCCTTCATCCAGCCAGTACGAAATGTCCGATGAAGTTCGTGCCCGCGTAGAAGAAAATGCATTCGGAACCTATGACGGCACCAAATACAACAATGATTCCGATACCATGCCGGCAACCGGCGCAGACAACGGCCTTGTGCTCCATGACTTGACAGGCGCAGCCTATGACGACCCGAAATGGGACCAGCTGCTTGACCAGTTAAGCTTTGACGATATGTCTATGATGATTAATATTGGCGGCTGGCAGACCGTAGCCATCGATTCGGTAGGAAAAATTGCCACCTCTGACTGTGACGGCCCGGCAGGTCTCAGCAACTTTATAACCGGAACATACGGCTCCGCATATCCATCCGAAACACTGATGGCACAGACCTGGAACAAAGAACTCGCTTATGAAATCGGACAGTCCATGGGACAGGAATACAAAGAAGCAAATAACTACGGCTGGTACGGCCCGGCTATGAATAACCACCGCAGCGCATTTTCCGGACGTAACTTCGAATATTATTCCGAAGACGGCGTGCTGGGCGGCTACATGGCAGCAAATCAGATGAACGGCGCAGCAGAAAAAGGTGTTTATGCATACATGAAGCATTTTGCATTAAATGACCAGGAAATTAACCGTACCTCAATACTCCTGACCTTTGCTTCTGAACAGGCCATCCGGGAAATTTACTTAAAACCATTCGAAATTGCAACCAAAAAATTTGAAGGAACTGCACAGGCAGCCATGTCATCCTTTAACTGGATTGGAACCGAGCCAAGCTGTGCAAATCCAAACCTGTTAAATACAGTCCTGCGTGATGAATGGGGATTTACCGGACTGGTAGAAACCGATTATGACGGCTCTTATGGTTACATGATTACCGATCACTGCATCCGCAGCGGAAACGACCTGATGCTGGGATATGGCAATGCAGAATCCAACATGCTGAGCGACCAGAGCGCAACCGCAGTATCTGCCATGCGCCAGGCATGCAAAAACATCCTTTACACCATCGGAAACAGCGGATATTATGCAGACGGCGACCCGGCCGGCGGCATGACCAATATGAACAAGATGTTCATTACCATCGATGTCGTAATTGCACTCATTATCATCGCGATTGAAGCAATACTCATTGTCCGCTATATGAAAAAGAAACGGAATTCTTAAATAACAGACTCATCTTGCAGGAGCTTCTTAATGTGAACCGTCATATTAAGAAGCTCCGCATAAAAGAGAGACGTATATTTATCATTTATGAAAACAGGAGGGGGTCCGCATTGAACTCATCAAATGCTTCACATGCAGAAAAAAAAGATAAAAAGAACATCAGACAGCTTGTAGAAAGGATGTCACTGCCTGAAAAATGCTATCTCCTGTCTGGAAAAGATTTCTGGCAGACCCGCTCTGTAGAACGGGAAGGCATCCCTAGCGTTACGTTATCCGACGGGCCGCACGGCGTCCGCAAGCAGGAAGGCGCCAGCGACCAGCTTGGCTTAAACGGCAGCCTGCCAGCGACCTGCTATCCGACCGCAGCGACGATAGCCAACAGCTGGGACACGGCACTCGGAGAAGAAATCGGTGCCCATCTGGGCACGGAAGCCGCATCCCAGGACGTATGCGTGCTGCTCGGCCCGGGGCTGAACATCAAGCGCAGCCCGCTTTGCGGACGTAATTTCGAATATTTCAGCGAAGATCCTTACCTTGCCGGCAAAATGGCAGCCAGTTACGTGCGCGGCATCCAGTCCAAAGGCGTCAGTGCCTGTCCGAAGCACTTTGCGGCCAATTCCCAGGAGCTGCGCCGCATGGCCAGCGATTCTGTCATGGACGAACGCACGCTGCGTGAAATTTACCTGACCGGATTTGAAATTGCTGTCACAGAAGCGCATCCGAAGTCCATCATGTCATCCTACAACCGGATTAACGGCGTATACGCCAATGAAAACAAGCATCTGTTACAGAATATCCTGCGGGATGAATGGGGGTTTGACGGATTTGTCGTTTCCGACTGGGGCGGCTCCAACGACCATGTGGCAGGCGTTGCTGCGGGCTCGCATCTGGAAATGCCGACGACCGGCGGCGACTCCGATGAAGAATTAATCCAAGCAGTCCAGACCGGAAAAATCAGCGAACAGGTTGTCAATCAGCGCGTGGAAGAACTGCTCTGGGCCATTCTTCCAGCACGCCATGCCGTTGACAAAGCCAAAGGAAAGCCATTTGATATAAAGGCACACCACCATATGGCCAGAAAAGCTGCCGAGCAGAGCATTGTGCTGTTAAAAAACGATAACGGAATCCTGCCGCTGAAAAAATCAGCGAAAGCTGCCCTTATCGGTGATTTTGCAAAGACGCCGCGTTACCAGGGCGCCGGTTCCTCTGTCGTAAACCCGACCAGGCTGGAATTCACGCTTGACATCATTGAGAAATACCCGCTGGAGCTGGCTGGATATGCAGCCGGCTACCACCGCACCGGCCCGGCAGACGCCGCACTCGAGCAGGAAGCCGTTGCCCTGGCCAAAAAAGCAGATGTCGTGCTGTTATACATCGGCCTGGATGAAATATCCGAGTCCGAAGGACTGGACCGCGCGCACATGAAGCTTCCGGCAAGCCAGGTACAGCTTCTGGAAAAGGTCTCCAAAGCAAACCCGCATGTCATTGCCGTCCTGTCCGCAGGCTCCTCTATCGAAATGCCATGGACAGACAAGTGCGAAGCCATCATTCACGGCTACTTAAACGGCCAGGCGGGCGCATCTGCCATGCTCAATGCCATTACCGGAAAAATCAATCCGTCCGGCAAGCTGAGCGAGACCTATCCGCTTGTATACGAAGACACGCCATCCGCCCCGTATTTTCCGGCAAAGGAACGCAATGCGGAATACCGGGAAGGCCTGTATGTCGGCTACCGTTATTTTGAAACCGCAAAAAAACCAGTCCGCTTCCCATTCGGCTTCGGCCTCTCGTATACGTCATTTGCCTACAGCAATTTAAAAGCAGACGAAAAACAGGCCGTATTTACAATTGAAAACACTGGTTCCATGGACGGTGCCGAAATCGCGCAGCTGTATGTCAGTGCAAAAAGCGGCACGGTTTACCGCCCGGTCAAAGAACTGAAGGGATTTACCAAAGTATTTTTAAAAGCCGGAGAGTCCAAAGAAGTGACCATTCCGCTGGACGACAAGGCATTCCGCTATTTTAATGAAAAAACAAACCAGTTTGAAACAGATGGCGGGACATACCATATTTTAATCGGCGCAAGCTGTACCGACATCCGCCTTTCACAGGAAATCACGGTAACAGGCACAGACGCACCTATACCGGTACCGCTTTCCAAGCTCCCATCGTATGTTTCCGGCAATATCCTGCATGTTTCCGACCAGGAATTTGAGGAACTGCTGGGCCATAAAATACCGGACGGGCACTGGCAGGGAACGCTGGACATCAACGATGCCATCTGCCAGATGTATTATGCCAAAGGTGCCGTGGCACGCCTTTTGTACAAAATCCTGACCGGCATGCTGAACAAGACCGCTAAAGCCCGTAAAATCAACGGCTTTAGCGGTCTTGTTCTGTGTTTTTCGCTTTATTTCCACTTTATCAGAGCTCCAACACATTCTTAATAAAGCCCTCCATACGGGCGGCACTGTCCTGTTTCATGCGGTCCGTGAGGTGGCCATATTTGTCCAGAGTAAAGGCGGCTGTGGAGTGGCCTAAATTGCCCTGGATGGTCTTTATATCATCCCCCGCCCGGATGGCGTTTACTGCATAGGTATGGCGCAAATCATGCAGGCGCACGCCCTCCAGGCCAGCGGCAGCAATGAGCGCCTTAAAGCGCTTATAAATGTACTGTTGGCAAAGCGGTCCGCCCGTGCTGCCCGTAAACACAAGGCCATAGGGATTGTCCCACAATGGGCCCGCTCGGAGCTGTGCCTCAAGCTGGCGGCGGCGCTGGGCCTTGAGCTCCAGCATGACGGATGGGGCCGGGGTGAGCGTCCGGGCCTTGCCACTCTTGGGAGAGATAAATAGCCCCGCCTCCCTGTGGTCAAGTCTGGCAATCTGCTTGTCAATGGTGATAGTGCCCTGCTCCATGTCCAC
>OFGA01002308.1_pt1 | contig 11856 bp, 7 predicted proteins | sample 1521471 | NCBI WGS metagenome assembly OFGA01 (sample SAMEA3504086, study PRJEB24116) | mouse gut metagenome | biome: mouse gut; feature: mouse-associated habitat; material: faeces | place: Denmark | collected 2011
TGAGGGATTGATCATCAAGCACGGAGAGGTATGCCGAAAGGTTTTGGAAAAGGACTTGCTTTCTGAATTGCGAAAAGAATTGCTGCATTGGGGTGAGTGATATGTCAAAGCTGTTTTTTGAAGTGTTTCCGGCCTTAACGGTAAAAGATGACATGAGAAAACTGTTGGCGGAAACAGAAATTACAAAAGTAAGTGCGGATCGCAGTAAAACATCGATTCGCATTTATCTTTTTGCCACGCGCCTGATTTATAAAAAACAGATTTTTTTTCTGGAGAGGGAGATTGCGCGGCAGCTGTTTCCGAACCGTGCTATGGAGATCAAGATTATTGAGACATTCCGGCTTTCCGGACAATATACGGCAAAACGCCTGTTAGACGCCTATGGCGAGAGCATAGCCGATGAGCTGAAGAACTACAGTATACTGCTGTATAATATCTATCGGAAGGCGGATCTTTCATTTGAAGGAGAAAGCCGGATGCATCTGCGGTTAGAAGATACGCTGGTTGCCAAAGAGCATTCGGAAGAGTTGATTGGAATTTTGGAAAAGATATTCTGTGAGCGCTGCGGTATGGATTGCAGCATTCAGCTTTCTTTTGAGCCGTCGACAAAAAGCGGCAGAATCCAAAACGCAGATTTTGCCATTGAGCAGGAGATCAGACAGGTCGTCCGTCTTTTGGGAAAGGAAAACGATACGTCCCCATCCTCCGGGGACAAACAGCCAGAGGAGGATGAGAAACGAAAACCGGCAAAAGCAAAGCGGCAGTTCCAAAAACCACAGGAAAAAAGACCGTTTTCATCCGGCAGTCCGGACGTGGTCTATGGCAGGGATTTTGATGCGGAGTGCATACCCATCGAAACCATTACAGGAGAGATCGGGGAAGTTGTAATCCGCGGACAGGTGCTTAGTCTGGAGAGCAGGGAAATCCGGAATGAAAAAACAATTATTATTATTACAATAACTGATTTTACAGATACGATAGTCCTAAAGATTTTTTCCAAAAATGAAGCGCTTAAAGAGCTTTTAGAGCAGATTAAAAAAGGCGTTTTTTTAAAAATCAAGGGTGTAACCACAATTGACAAATTTGACAGCGAGCTTACCATAGGTTCAATTATTGGTATCAAAAAAGCCCAGGATTTCCGCGGCGCAAGGATGGACAACAGCCCTGTAAAACGTGTGGAGCTGCATTGCCATACGAAAATGAGTGATATGGACGGCGTGTCTGATGTAAAAGACATTATAAAACGGGCAATCAAGTGGGGGCACAAGGCCATTGCTATCACTGATCACGGCGATGTGCAGTCATTTCCAGAAGCGAACCATGCCGTGCCAAAGGACAGCGGCTTTAAAGTGATTTACGGTATGGAAGCATATCTTGTGGACGATTTGAAGCCTATGGTGGAAAATGCCAAAGGCCAGGGGCTAGACAGCGCATTTGTGGTGTTTGATTTAGAAACTACCGGATTTAGCTCCAGCGTGCACAAAATTATTGAAATTGGGGCGGTTAAAGTAGAAAACGGCGCTATATCAGGGCGTTTTTCTACGTTTGTCAATCCCAAAACCCCCATCCCGTACCGCATTGAAGAGATTACGGGTATTAACGATGAGATGGTGATGGGCGCAAGGCTGATAGAGGACGTATTGCCGGAATTTATGGATTTTTGCGGCGGGGCAGTGATGGTTGCCCATAATTCGGATTTTGATATGAGCTTTATCAAATACAATTTAAAGCAGCAGGGCAGGGAAGAGGAATTTACGGTTTTGGATACGGTTGCGCTTGCAAGGAGCCTTTTACCTGGCTTAAACCGCTTTAAGCTGGATAATGTTGCAAAAGCGCTTGGCGTCCCGCTTCAAAACCACCACCGGGCCGTTGACGATGCAGAGTGTACGGCAGGTATTTTTATTAAATTTATACAGATGTTAAATGACAGGGGCATTACGGATTTAAACCAGCTGGAGGAGCTTTCGGTTTCTGCCCCCGGCGTCATAGGAAAAATGCCGTCCTACCATGCGATTTTGCTGGCGGCAAATGATATCGGGCGTATTAACCTCTACCGCCTGGTTTCCATGTCCCACCTGGTTTACTTCCATGGACGCCCGAGGATTCCTAAAACAGAATTTGTAAAGCACCGGGAAGGCATTTTAATTGGTTCTGCCTGTGAAGCGGGCGAATTGTACCAGGCGGTATTAAACGGCAGGCCCGGGGAGGAGATCGCACGCCTGGCGCAGTTTTACGATTACCTGGAAATCCAGCCAACCGGCAACAACCTGTTTATGCTTGAGCAGGAAAAAATACCAGTTGATAGCGTAGAAGATTTACAGGAATTAAACCGCAGGATCGTCTCGCTTGGAGAGCAGTTCCATAAGCCTGTCGTGGCCACCTGTGACGTGCATTTTTTAGATCCGGAAGATGAAGTGTACCGCAGGATTATAATGGCAGGCAAGGGTTTTAAAGATGCGGACAACCAGGCGCCCCTTTATTTGCGTACCACCGAGGAAATGCTCGCGGAGTTTGCCTATTTAGGCAGCGAAAAAGCAGAGGAAATTGTCATTACAAACCCGAATAAAATTGCGGACATGTGTGAAACTATTTCCCCGGTACGTCCAGATAAATGCCCGCCGGTCATTCCGGATTCTGACAGCCTGCTGCGTGGCATTTGCTACCGTAAAGCCCATGAAATGTATGGCAAACAGCTGCCGCCAGTAGTAAAAGAACGTCTGGATAGGGAATTAAATTCTATCATATCAAATGGCTACGCCGTTATGTATATCATTGCCCAAAAGCTAGTCTGGAAGTCGAACGAAGACGGATATTTGGTTGGTTCGCGCGGATCAGTTGGCTCTTCCTTTGCTGCTACCATGTCCGGAATTACGGAAGTCAATCCCTTACAGGCGCATTACCTGTGCCCTAACTGCCATTACAGCGATTTTGATTCGCCTGAAGTGAAAGCCTTCTCTGGCCGGGGCGGCTGCGATATGCCGGACAAAACCTGCCCGGAGTGCGGGCATCCGTTAAATAAAGAGGGGTTTGATATTCCGTTTGAAACGTTCCTTGGGTTTAAGGGCAACAAAGAGCCGGACATTGATTTGAATTTTTCCGGAGAGTACCAGAGTAAGGCGCATGCCTATACGGAAGTAATTTTTGGCTACGGGCAGACCTACCGCGCTGGGACAATTGGTACTTTGGCTGATAAGACGGCGTTTGGCTATATTAAAAATTATTTTGAGGAGCGTGGAATACATAAGCGCAATTGTGAGGTCAGCCGGATTGTACAAGGCTGTGTTGGAATCCGCCGGACAACAGGGCAGCATCCAGGCGGTATTATCGTGCTTCCGGTCGGTGAGGAGATTGATTCCTTTACCCCGGTTCAGCATCCGGCAAACGATATGACTACAAATATCATAACAACACATTTTGATTACCATTCGATTGACCACAACCTGTTAAAATTAGACATACTCGGGCACGACGATCCGACTATGATTCGTATGCTGCAGGATTTGACCGGCCTTGATCCCCAGAAAATACCGTTGGATGATGAAGCGGTTATGTCTTTGTTTAAAAATACAAAAGCCCTTGGCATCGAGCCGGAAGATATTGGCGGCTGCGCGCTTGGGGCGCTCGGCATACCGGAATTTGGTACGGATTTTGCTATGCAGATGGTTATTGACGCCAAACCGCAGGAATTTTCCGATCTAATCCGGATTTCTGGGCTTTCCCACGGCACGGACGTATGGCTTGGCAATGCGCAGACGTTAATCCAGGAGGGTAAGGCTACTATTTCTACCGCTATTTGTACACGTGACGATATTATGGTGTATTTAATCCATATGGGTTTAGACAGCGAGCTGTCTTTTACAATTATGGAAGCTGTCCGTAAGGGGAAAGGGTTAAAAGAGGAATGGGAAAAGGAAATGACCGCGCATGGCGTACCGGAATGGTATATCTGGTCATGCAACAAAATTAAATATATGTTCCCGAAAGCGCATGCCGCGGCTTACGTTATGATGGCATGGCGTATTGCGTACTGCAAAGTATTTTATCCGCTGGCGTACTATGCGGCATATTTCAGCATTCGCGCCACGGGGTTTAGTTATGAACTGATGTGCCAGGGGCAGGAGCGGCTGCATTATTTTATGCGGGAGTATGAAAACCGGAAGGATAAGCTTTCCAAAAAGGAGCAGGATACCTACCGGGATATGAGGATTGTGCAGGAAATGTATGCCAGGGGGTTTTCATTTCTGCCGCTTGATGTTTACCGGGCGCAGGCCACGCGGTTTCAGATTATAGACGGGAAGCTTATGCCATCCCTTGGAACGATTGACGGCATGGGGGAAAAAGCGGCGGAAGCAGTTGAGGAAGCGGCAAAAGACGGGCCGTTTCTGTCAAAAGACGATTTCAGGCAGCGTACCAAGGTCAGCAAAACCGTAATTGATTTGATGGCAAATATGGGGATTCTGGCGGATCTGCCGGAGTCAAACCAGCTGTCGCTGTTTGATTTTGCAGGATAAAGAAAAAAGAAGACAAAAAGATACCGCAACCGAATCGGTTGCGGTACTTTGAAAGGGGAAGCCGATAGTCGGACTCGAACCGACGACCTACGCATTACGAATGCGTCGCTCTACCAACTGAGCCATATCGGCATGTTTAACAGCACTAGGATAGTATACATTGTTTTGAGGAAAAAAGCAAGGGGTTTTTAAAAAAAATTGGGGCTATAAGATGAAAACCAACATTTCGGGCTATTGCGTAAATTATTATTTTGTTTTATACTTTGAGTGTTGTGGTTAGATTATGGATAAATACGATTTAATATTATAGTGGACTGTGGGGGCAAAGGGCCTGTTAGGCATAGGGTGGGGCTGTGGATGGAACTGTGTTTTGGGGGCGTTACGGACAGTTTGCAGTTGATATGGGGGATTGTTTTATGAATATCCGGTTTTACAATGCTAGAGTTTTATTATTACAGGAGCATGAATTAAAAGGTGGGGGAGAAAGCTGCGGGCGGGCGTTTGTATCCCCAAAGTTTGTTATTATACATGGCGAATTGTGGGTGGAAGGGAACCGGATTTTGTTTATTGGGGACGGGGATGATGCCGCCCGGATTTTTGGCGGAATTGCAAAGAAGGATATTGTGTGGGACAGACAGATGGATGTGAGGGGTAATCTGTTGATTCCAGGGTTTAAAAATGCCCATACGCACACCGCTATGACGTTTTTACGTTCTTTCGCTGATGATCTGCCGCTGCAGGAATGGCTTTCTAAACAGGTTTTTCCGAAGGAAGCGAAGCTTACGCATGAGGATATATACCATTTGTGCAGGCTTGGTATTATGGAATATCTGACCAGCGGCATTACTGCTGATTTTGACATGTATTTTCTGCCGATACCTAGTGCAGAGGCGGCAAGGGATACCAGCACGCTGATCGGACGTTCGATCCATGATGCAAAAACCGGGACGGAGTCTACGGATCTTGCGATTTCCGCAATGCAGGTGATTAATGAATGTATCTCGTCGATTAAGACGCTGATGGATGAAATTTCGCTTGCGAGCGTGCAGCAGTCTGAAATGATCGTTTCTGTGGAGAGCAGAATTAAAGAGGTTTCTAAAGTAATCCAGACCAATGCGGCAGCGGCGGAGCAGAGTGCGGTTATTTCGTCAGAGTTGTCGGAACAGGCAAGCACCTTGAATCGGTTGATTGGGCAGTTTCGGATTCAGTAAGAGATTGTGACAGAGAATGAGGGCTGTCGTGTTGAGAAGTAAACATACAAGATACCATATTTTGCAAGTACAAATGATACTATATCTTGTTGTTGTATTTCTTAATACGACAGCCCCTTTCTACTAAAGGCTCCTTCTGGATGCTTATTAGCTGTGTGCTAATTTAGAATATACTGTCCCGAAGCTTGCGGGTTGTTATCCGGGAATTGAATGTTATGCACATTTGTGTTTTTTCCCGTTTTTATGGGTTGTTTGATGTTTTTTACAATATTTTTTGCAGTTGCTTTTTTTCTTGTGTGTTTTACAATGGTAAGAACAGTAATAGCCATTCGACGTACTCTTTGTGCTTGTGCAGTTGTTTTGATAACTGCTTTCGTGATGTGTACTGCTGCTGTGATGGCCGCCTCCATGTCCATGAGCCATGACGGGCACAGCCGCGCTGCTTGAGAGCAGAACTGCTGTCATTGTTACAACAAGCGCTTTTTTCCATTTCTTCCATAACTTCATTTACGTTTCCTCCTTGTTATTTGTAATTGTTTTTTGTCTTTCATATAGAATACGATTCAGAATGCGAAATCCTTGCATATTTTGCAAATTTTTTTACTATTGAATAATTAATTTTGATGTGGTTTTGGCGCTCCTTGTTTTAGTATTATAATGAACATTGTTGGCAAAGTTCCGTCAGCCAAAGGGCAGGGGGCGCGGCGTCCGCTGCCCTTTGGCTGACTGCGTTTTTGGCAGGCTTACAGGGTTCCGCTAATTAAAGGTTATTTATGCCCATCTTTTCTATGGCGTTTTTTCTCTGTGCGGTTTCCATGTTCTGCCGGGTTTTTCTGCTCCACATGCTCTATGTCTTCTACGGAATTTTTTTGATTGATCTGATTGCCATCTTCCGCAGAATTTTCTTTACGGGTATGCCTGACGTCTTCCGGATGGTTTTCTTTGCGGATATGATTTTCATTTTCTATATTGTTTTGCTGATTTATATGGTTTCCATCCTCAACATACTGTTCCTGTTCTATGTGGCTGTCTTCTTCTATATGGTTTTCAGGTTCCACGTGATCTTCTTCTGGGTGGCTGTCGCTTCCTTCATGTCCGTTTTCATGTTCTTTCTCATGTTCTGAAATCAAATCATGTATTTCTGACATACTCATATCCTTACAGGCGTCAGCCGTCACTGTATCGTCATATTGGATCAACTGCCGCCATGCGTAATATTTTCCTAAGGATATCCCGTTGTCATGAGCCTCGGAAACAGTATCGATATCCACACTGGCGCTTTGGCTTTTATACTGGGAATGCCCTGCGCATCTTTCTACTCCGGCTTTTAGTTCCATTTCACGGCTGCGGTCTGCCGCTACCGTAAAAACAAGTTCTGCCCCTTCCGCCAGATATGCGCCCATTCCCTCGCTTTCTACAATGAGATCAATTGCTTTCGTATAACTTTTCCCTTTTAAAGCTAATTCTTTTATTACTTCTTCTCCTTCCGCGTTATATGCCTTTACGGATACCACCTTATCAAAACGGTTCAATGCCAGTTCTATAGAAGGATTTACGTCAATTCCTACATATGATACAGGGATCTGGCTCCATGTGTACCCTCCGGCTCCCGCTGCCAGTACGACAATGATACAAACTGCTGCCAGGGCGATCTGAACTGCCGGGCGGGGCGTACGCCGCATATTCTTTCCCCGTTCTTTTGAGAGGAATTGCTTGGTTGATTCTACCAAGTGAGGTTCCGCCTGAACGTTGTCAAATGCGTCTCGTATTTTATTCGCCAATTCCTTCACCTCCCTGCCTTCCCAAAAGAATCCTTTTCATCTGTAAGAAAATTCTTTAGCATACCGCGCCCCCTTGATAACAGAGAATACACGGTGTTTTCTTTTTTATCCAGTATTTTGCCGATTTCCGATGCGGAATATCCCTCGTAATAGTGCAGGTAAATAACGTCCTTATATTTCTTAGGCAAAGACAACACCGCCTCCAGCACTTCCCTTTGTTCATCTGAAACTTCTGCCTCTATCTCGCTTATAACATCCAGGGGAACTACATTGCGCCGGAAAAAACTTTTTAATAAATCCTTACAGGCGTTGATTGCAACGCGAAGCAGCCATGCCCGTTCGTGTTCCTTATCACAAAACGGCTCCTCACGCAGCATATACTTCAAAAACACCTCCTGGAATACATCCTCGGAATCCGCCTGGTTCTTCAAATGATAAAAACAGACCCTTCGGATCATATCGGCATATTCTTCTACTGCACGGTTAACCTCCGTTTCACTCCGCATTCCTGTACTACCTCCCCAATCCCTCTTACAACCCGCTTTCCTGCGCCCATTATACAACAGCCGCCAATTATTTTAAACCCTTTCTGTCCCCGTTTCAGCTTAGAGCGTATTTGAAAAATGCTTTTCGGCAGATGTATTCCACACTTAGCCCCCAAAGGGTATGATGTGGAGGATGCATCAAAAGCCTCTTATCGTGCAAACCTGCCAAAACCGCAGTCACACAGAAAACGCCGCAGCATTATAATCTAACTATCTCTCCGAAATTTTAATCAAACGTAAAACATCATCATACAACTCTCCTTTATCCTCTAAGTCAATCATTAACTCTCTTTGTCCGTTTCCCTCCTGCGTCTGACTATAAATACGATACCATTTGCCGGCGCTTTCCGGCATTATCGCCTCAACGAAATTTAATATTCCAGCCCTTTTCCCAACTGCATGAACTATATTCTATTTTTTCATAACTCCTATAAATATCTTTTATTTCCGAACAAAATTGCATAAAAACAGGATTTCTAACACATTCGCCTATTTCCCCAATTGTCGGACAGTAATTTGGGGTTCATGCCAGAAAAGGATAAATTTTTAGATTGTCAAAAGTATATTGAAAAAGATTTCTGCATATGCTATAATGCCTGTAGGCAAAAAAGATGTAAGAAGTCCACGTTGACGAAGAAACGAATCCCTCGACCGTACTGCAATACAGTCGAGGGATTCTTCTTTTCTTTTATAGTGGCAAAGCACCCACTAGGCTAACTGTTGCCCTTGTCGTCACCGTCTAACCATTTGATGATGTAGTGGCAAGCTACACCGCCCAGGACGGCGAGTTCTGGTTTTATACTTATCCTGTAAATCAATCATATTAACATCATCTTCCAGATCCCCCATTCCCTATACAATTATAAGCTACCCACAAAAAACAAACAGACACAACTCCAAAAACCAGAAAAAAAGAGCTTCCGCAGCCCAACTCAAAACCGTACATCCTGCCAAAACGTAGTCAGGGTGCATCCAGGCGTCCGGACAGGGGCTGTGTGACGGCGCATTTTGCCGCCACCCACTCCAGCATCTCCTCCGCAAACACCTCCCCCTCCCGGACATATGTAACCCTTTCTCCTTCTCCCAGTTCCCCGCAAAGCCCTTCCGGCGCAATCCCAAAATCCGCCGCCCGGATCATCGGCACATCAAACACGCTGTCCCCCGCCGCAGCCGTCAGTTCCGGCCGCAGCCTATCACAAAGCCTTCTTACCGCCGCTCCCTTATTCAGCGCCTTCGGCACAATATAAACCTTTCCCCCGTTCCAAAACACATCGACCAGTTCCCCGTCCAGCCCTTCCTTTAAAAATTCCGCCGACTCCTTTGGCCTTTCGCTTTTCGTAAACAAAAACAGCCCCCGGATATCCCGCACTTCAAAACAGCGGTTCCGATCGCCTTCCATCAGCCGTTTTCCCAACGCAAGCTGCTCTCTGCATCCCGCTATAAGCTTTTGCGATTCCAAAAACCAGGAAACGTCCTCCCTGCCGTTTGCAAGAAGGACGCCCCCGTTACAGGCCAGGGCATACGCAGGCGTCTGTATCCCAAGATTGACCCTGGCATACTGCCCCACCGTCCGGGTTGTCACCGGGACAATGAGCGCCAGCTTTTGAACCCGGATTAACAGCCGAAACGATTTTTCCGTCAAAAAGGAAATTTCCCTGCCCTGGTAGATCTCCGCGCACCGTTTGGCGCTTCCGATCGCATGCTTATAGGAATAGATTAACGTATTGTCCAAATCCGTAAATAAAATGCGCATCTTACTGTTTCCCGCCGCCCACGCATATTTTGCGGATCAAATCCACCGGTATCATTGTGGCCGCAAGCACGGCGACAACCGCCCAGCCCACTATGCCGAACGGGACGCAGCTGAACATATTGCCGATCCACGTAAAGGCGACAAACGGAATCAGCCCGGCGTTTACGATCAGCGCCTGTACCAGTATAATTGTAAAGAACACTTTTAAAAATCCGGTATTCTCGTTTAGTCCTTTGAAAATGGCAAACCCGTCGTCGCGGACATTAAACCCGTTAAACAGCGCGCTTACAATAAACAGCACAAAATACCCGGTCAGATGCTCTGCATTCGGCGTACCGGTTAATACGTTCCCGGCTTCGTCTACGGCCCATCCGCCGAACAGTTCCGCAAAAAACGGCAGCTTTAAGAACAGAAAGCTGATAAAGGTAAGCCATGCGCCCATTGTGATAATCTGCGCCATCATTTTTTTGCTGACAATGTTTTCATCCCTGCGGCGCGGCTTCTCGTCCATATATTTCTTAAGCGCCGGTTCATTTCCGAGCATAATCGCGCCCAGGCCGTCCATAACCAGGTTGACAAACAGAAGGTGCGTGACCTTAAGCGGCTCTTCCACCCCGAAGAACGGGGCAATCGCGCTTACCACAACCGCCGCTACGTTTATCACCAGCTGGAACTTACAGAATTTTAAAATATTGTGATAAATCGTCCTGCCGTACCAGATCGCGTCTTTAATGGATTTGAAGTTGTCGTCTAAAATTACGATTTTCCCGGCCTCTTTGGCTGCCTCCGTACCGCTTCCCATTGCAAAGCCGACGTCGGCGCGCTTTAGCGCCGGGGAGTCGTTGACGCCGTCGCCCGTCATGCCGACCACCAGGTTCATTTCCTGGCACAGGCGCACCATCCTGGATTTATCCGTAGGCAGCGCGCGGGCTATCACGCGGATATGCGGGATGATTTTTTTCAGATCGTCGTCGGACATTTCGTTTAGCTGCGCCGAAGACAACGCTTTGTCGGCATCGTTTTTCAAAAGCCCCGCGTCTTTTGCAATCGCAACGGCAGTCTCTAAGCGGTCGCCCGTTATCATGACAACCTGGATCCCGGCGTTTTGCACCTCTTCGATGGCTTCCCTTGCCTCCGGCCGCACGTCGTCGCGGATGCCGACAAGCCCGATTATCACAATGTCGTCGTTGATGGTATTTTCTGTCAAATCGCGTTCGGAATAGCCGAACGCAAGCACACGCATTGCCTTTGCCGCCAGATCGTCGATTTTTTTGTTCAGCGCGGCCGCGTCAATCGGCACGACCTGCCCGTCCTGGCTTAAGCATTTTGACGCCTTTGCCAGAAGGCGCTCGGGCGCTCCTTTGTAGAAGGTTTTGCCTGCGCTCTCAATTCTGGCCTGGCTGAATTTGTTGGTGGAATTAAAGCCCTGGGCTTTTGTAATAATGCAGGTTTTGTCGGCCTCCAGCGCGCGAAAAGCCGGTTCGCCCAAAAATTTCATCAGCGCCTGATCCGTGGCGTTTCCGCCGATGACCCGGTGTTCGCCGTCGTACATGGACTGCGTGTTCTTGCCGATGGCAAGATCCAAAAGCCCTTTTATGGCGCTGTGTTTGCTTAAAGCGGAAAGCTCAATGGAACCGCCGTCCGCCGTAAAGAAATCCACGACCTCCAGCATCCCTTTGGTAATCGTACCCGTCTTGTCGCTGAATAAGATATTGAGCGAGCCCGCCGTTTCGATTCCTTCCGCCTTGCGCACCAGGACGTTGTGATCCAGCATCTTGCTGGTATTCTGCATCAGCACCAGGGAAATCATAAGGGGCAGCCCTTCCGGAACCGCGCATACGATAATAACAACCGCCAGTGATACGGCGTTTACGATATCCTTGATAATCTGCTCGGCGCCCTGTGAAAAGTACGCGGACACGCCTCCCTGCGACAGAATGAAATATCCAAAATAAAGTACCGCAATTACGATTGCCCCGATGTACCCGAATGTGGAAATCTGTTTTGCCAGCTTTGCAAGCTTTACTTTTAACGGGGAATCCGGCTCGTCTTCCT
>OFGA01002311.1_pt1 | contig 11840 bp, 8 predicted proteins | sample 1521471 | NCBI WGS metagenome assembly OFGA01 (sample SAMEA3504086, study PRJEB24116) | mouse gut metagenome | biome: mouse gut; feature: mouse-associated habitat; material: faeces | place: Denmark | collected 2011
GATAGATTTTAAACAGGCTCTCAGGCTTTTGCCGTCCGGGCGGGGCCCACGGTCCGGCCCAGGTGGATCTCCGGGGCCAGCACGTAGGTGTACCCCAGATCGTCGCAGTCCTTGTTGCGGATCATCCGCATCAGCCGGGAGGCCACCTCCTGCCCAATCCGGTACCCCTGGTGGACGGAGCAGGTGACGCCCTGCTCCTCCCAGTCGTCGTTGGAGTAGTCGAAGCACACCAGGGAGCAGTCCTGGGGCACCCGTTTCCCCTGCTTCTCCAGCACCTGCCGCACCAGCTGGTAGATCATGTAGTTGCAGCACACCACCGCCGTGCACTGGGGCAGACGCTTCAAAAAGTGGTCGATGGACCGGGTGAAGCGGGCGTCGTGGGCCTCGTCGGAGACGCACCACTTCACGTAGTCGTCCTGGTACTCCACCCCGTTTTTTTGCAGGGCGGCGGCCATCCCCTGGAATTTCTCAATGCTCTGGTAGTTGTCGGAGACAAAGATGCCCGCGATGTTCCGGTGCCCCTCCCGGATCAGCAGGCCGATCAGCTCCTCGGCGCACCGCGGGTCGTTCACCACCACCCGGGGGCACTTCAGGCTTTTATAGTAGTTGTTGTAGAAGATCACCGGAATCCGCTTCTGATAGATCCGCTGGTAGCAGTCCAGGTTGGGGTTGAGCAGGCTGGCCTTCACCCCGTCCACAATGAAGCCCCGGAAGCCCTGGTCCATCACCGCGTTGAGGCAGCGGCGTTCGTTGGCGAACTTGTTGTCCGTCAGGAAGGCGCGCAGATCCACCTGGTCGGGGGGCAGGATGCTGCGGATGCCCTCCATCAGGCTGGAGTTGGCGTTGCCGTCCTGGCCCTGGAGGATCAGGCCTATTTTCAGCTTTCCGCCGCTGCCCCCCATCTCCCAGGACAGGGCGGCTTCCTTGTTGATATAGGTGCCGCTGCCCTTCACCCGGCGGAGCAGGCCCTCCCGGGTCAGGTGCTCCAGAGCCCGGCGCACCGTCTCCCGGCTGACAGCCAGCTTCCGGCACAGGGTATGCTCCGAGGGGATTTTTGTGCTGCTGGAAAACTTGTTTTCCTCGATATAGGCCCGCACCCAGAGGTAGACCAGCTCCGTTTTTCCGTCCAGCTCCTTCATAGCGCCCTCCCCGCGGCCATCTGTCAGTCGGTGATCGTGGGCCGGACCCCCTCCGCCCGCTCAATCCAGTCCAGCAGCCCGTCGTCCAGAAACGACAAATCCAGGAGATACGCATTCTCCTTTATACCATAACACAATTCCTCCATACTGAAAACATCCATCTCCAGCCCCGGAATCCGATATGGCTCTTTTGCATAATTGCCCACACAGACACTGACGCGCATCCCTTCTTCACCCCCATTTGTCCGTTTCCTGCTCTATCTCAATTTCGTCTTTCCAGGTACGCCCGGACGACGCCCTGAATTCCCCGAATCCAAGGTCTTCCACCTCCACAGCCAGGCAATGCTCCGTCTTCATATGGAAATGCAGCCTCAGCCTGGTAATCCCTTCCGACAAACCTTCCAGGACCACCCGCACCGTTACGCCGTCCCCTCCGGAAGCCTTTCCCGATTTTGCGGTACCGCTCCTGATCAGCGGCAGTACCGTAAGCACAAGTTCGTTGCCGTCCTGCAGATATACTTCCAACGTCCGCTCTGCCTCATACCAGCTGGTTCCCGCATCCAGAAGCGCGTAGTAAGACTCTTCGCCGCCGCGAAACACCTGCATACCGATATTGGACTTCAGTTTTTCGTTTCCGAGAAAAACATGGGCCTTCCCCAGCTCACCGGGACATAATTTTTCCTGCATCCCGCAGCATGCACCCTTGCTGAAGAGATTATTTCCCTGGAATACCCTCCTGCCCCTGCACAGGAAACGGAGAGATTCCTTCATCCAGTCTCCCTGGAACCCGTCCCCAATCAGAAAAATGCTTCCGATAAGCCCTTTTCCGCAGGCATCCTGGGCAATCTCCAGCAGCGCTTCATCCACTGCTTCCGGAAAGGCATACTCCTTCTCCTCCATATATACCACTATGGGCACGGTGCGCTTATTGGCCTCCATGCGGTATACTTTAATGCTGTCCTGCCTGTAATGGAACAGTACGGACGGATGCGTCCATAATTCCCTGGGCTGCCGAAGCATATAGCTGTAATAGCTCTCGGCATGTCCCTGAAAAAGAATTTTGTCCGCCTTGACCAGGCTTCCTTCCACTACCCGCCCCAGTACCTCCAGAATCCTTTTGTCAATCACGGGACAGGTTATCATCAACGCCGTAAGCTTCTCGCCCGTCTGAGAAAGCTGTCCCAGGCTGCGCTTGAAAAACAATGCCAGCAGCGCCGCCGGGTCGTAGCTTTCCCCTTCCACCACCACCGGCTCCCCGTCCAGCGCCATATCCAGAAGGTTCTCCACCAGAATACCCTCCTGCCTGTCCGCCGCCCGAAGGGCCTCTCTACCGTAAAACCACTGATTGACTCCATGCCGCTTACACAGTACGGTGGGTATATGATATTTCTGCTCCCCTGCAACCTGGGAAATGGTCTCCACATCCCCGCTTCCGGAGAATGCATAACTGATCTGACAGACTTTATTTCCCAGATCATATCCGGCAATCAATTTCACACCGTTCAGAAATCCCATACTGATACCTTCCCCTCTACTTTAGTGTAAACAGCCTTCCGTTCAGGAAATCCCGTCTGTAGTACTCTTCCAGCAGGTCGTCCATGGTATTATAGTCCTGCATGGACCTGGCCATCGCAATATCATTGAGCAGACGGTACCTGCTGTCTTCTTCCCCTGTACCGTCTCCCTTCTGAATCGTACTGCTCTCCGTCACCTGCCCTTTCCCGTCCTGTTCCTCCACGATATAATACTGGAGGCTCTCTCCGAAAAAGAGGATGAACTCCTTAAAGAATACCCCTCCGTATGCCTCTTTCATGTATTCCGAGCGATATCCGTCAGTCTCTCCGTTTTCATTTATAAGCGTATAATGGATGCCCGCCCTCCTCCCGGGCGTGGTGCGGTATTCGATGATCGTCTTGTCCGCCAGTTCCTGCTGGGCAGACTGGCATTCCCTGAATTTCCGGAAAAACTCCAGGTAAATCCCCTCCGATATCATTTCATCCAACAGCTTTCCTGCCAGTTTTACTGTTTCTTCGTCCATTTCGTCTTGGTTTTCCGAATAGTATTTCAGATATGCCAGCTTACAGACCTTCTGCACCGGTTCTCCCCGGGCTTCCATGTAGCGGATTTCCCGGAATACTTCCTTCTCCATCACGCGTTCGCCCACAAAGCAGTCGTAGGCACACTGGGCCAAAAATGCAGATTCCACCTCCACCTTCGCTCCCTGAGACAGATAGTAGAGGAAAATCCCCATCCGCTCTCCCACAAATGCACCAGAGTACAGCATCTGCACCAGAATTCTCTCGCTGAGTTCATAGCAGTCCATGCCGAAGGCCCTTGCCGCTTTCCAGATATCCCGCATATTCCTGGTCATACCCTGGTAATACCTGCACAGATACGCCAGAACCATGTCGTCATATTTCCCCTTCTGGAATGCGTACAGTGCGGAGGCCGTCATCAGGGAATTCTCCGCCATACCGCTTTCTTCCAACAGTACTCTGAGAAGGCGCACCAGTATCTTCGCGTCCGCAAAATAAGGCCCATACGCCTGTATCCATCTGCTTGCCAACCGGTAATTTCCCCGCAGCACCATGTATTTCAACACGGTGTCCTTCTCCGCAGCGTCCAGGGCCTCCGCCGGAACCATCTCCAGATGCGCGTCCAGGGCCTCCATCTCATCCGCTTCATAATAAAATTGCAGAAGCCTCAGATAAAGTTCTTTTTTCACAGCCTCATGGGCATAATCGGACGTCAGCACCCGCAGTTCCCGTCTCGCCAGATCGGCAGGTTCCTCCCGGCACATCCCCTCATTATCACAGAGAAAGAGTTCCAGCCCCGGCTCCACCTGTTCAAAGGGCAGCAGCCACCGGAGAAATTTCCCCGGTATCATCAGCTTCTCCAGGGTATACTCCACACTTTTGACAAAACGGCTGCCCCCTGCGTCCTCAAACACAATGGTGTAGTTACTGCCGTAAAGCGCAACCCATGTTCGTTTTTCCGTCAATATATATTCGGTCGGATACCTGTTGCCGGGATGATAGACATACCCCTTCCGCAGCCCCTCATTCTCCACCCGGATCAGATGGGCAAACAGAAGCTTCGAAAGCTGCCAGCCCCCCGCTCCGTCCAGCATATCCTGCCGCAGCACTCCCTGGTACAGATTGGCCAGATGCCTGTCAATACGTCCCTTCCCAATCTGCTCCATGACAAAGGCTTCTATCCGCAGCCGATATGCCTCATAAAGCTCCCCGAGCCTGTCTCTGTGCTGCCATATGTAATCGTAGAGGCAGGCACTGCGGACATAATCGAGATTGTTCTGATATGAAAAATATTTCAGCACCGATTTGGGCAGTTCTTCCGGCACGTCCGGATCCAGGGACAGAAAATAATGCTCATACAGATTGGCAATCCGCAGCTGGTTCTCCACCCCTGCCCTGTACCAGTCAAGATACTTCTTCCCTGCCCTGCCGCCCTTCACCATCAGGGTACAGATTTCCTGCAGCAGCTGCACGTCCTTCTTCTTCCCATACAGCCTGCACATTGTCTGAAACAGCAGATCCGAATACTCTTTCACCTTGCTGATCTGGTAGAGCATCTGATCCACCGCCTCCCGTTTCAATACCCCCTGTCTGGAGCCGTAATTCAGCACCTGGCGCTCAAAATCTCCCAACTTCCGCAGCAGCGCCGGATTTCCGTTGAGCATGGAAACCGCCTCAATATACAGGACGGGACTTGTACATCCCCGGGAATACAGCCTTTCCAGAAGCCCCCATCTGTCCCTGTCGGATCCGCGGTAATCACGGGACAGATACAGAAGCAGCCACGCCACCCTCCAGTTCCCGTCGTCCCGCCGGAAAATATGCTCCACGTCCCCCGCCACCTTATCCACATATTCCTCATTTCCGTGAATCAAGGTGGTAAGGTATAGATAATACGCAAGAAGGGTGTCGTCCGCCTGCCCGTTCTCAAACAACCCGGATACATGGTCCAGCAGCCAGTTCGCCTCCTGATACTTTTCCTCCGTAATCAGCAGCTGTGCCTGAAACAGGCGAAAGCCGATGTCATTCTCGTCCATTGCCACCAGCTGCTCCACCAGCCTGCCCGTCTCCTTCAGCCATGCACCGGTTCCGATTTTACGCAGCCTGAAATCCTGGTAGGCCTTCATCATCCGGACAATGCATTTCTTTCTGTCCGCATCCGGCCTCCCGTAGAAATGCCCTCTGCCGCAGCGCACCGCCGCCGGAATCTTCAGTTCCGTATAGGCATTGTACAGGCGTATTTGCCCTATATTCTGTCCCCCGTGACAGGCACTTCCGTCAAAAAATACCTGGAGGGTACAGCGATTGTCCCGGAAATCCGCTTCCGTCAGAACCTCCTGTTCCGTATATAGAAAATCCCCGCTGCATTCCACCGAAAGCACCGTGAAGCCCCAGCCGTTCCGCAGGATATTCAGTTCCTGCTTCAGCACCGTACCGCCGCTTTCCATTTCCGCCTGCAGGGAATCCTGTTCCGTGAAAAACTCCACCTTCTGCTTCTTATTCGCCTGTATCAGGAATTCCTCCACATGCTGCGCACTTCCCTCATATACCGAGAGCGCCTTGTAATCCTCCCTGTATCCCGCGTCGCTCCCTGTCAGAATCCGCTCAAATTCCGGTGTATAATACAGCTGTACAGCCTCATTCCAGTTGCTTTTTGCCAGATTTGCAAAATGGAACAGATTGCGGATGCTCCCTATGGAAGACTCCGGCACCATATGCGACACCGTTATCACAAACGGAAGATAATACTCTCCCTGATTGCTGATGATATCAAAGGTGCCTTTGACTACATCTCCTTCGTCAAGTTTTTCCCCATGAAATCGGAAAAAAATCTCCCCGTCTGATCCGGAGAATTCCCCTGTCAGACATTCCATCCGCCAGTCAGAGGAAAAAACGTTTCCATTGACAAACAGGCCCTCCGGGGCATACACATGGAAAGAGCCTTCATAGAGTTCCCCCTTCTTTATGCTCAGTTCTATCTTGGCACAGGAAAAATCGAGCATTCCATTCTCATAGTCAAAATTCCCCTCCAGTATCTGTTCGATTCTCTTCTGCTTTTGCTTCTGCATTTCTCCCCACCCGTTTCTGCTTCAGAATAACCTGTTCCTGCCCCGGAACAATTATAGAAAATAGCACATCCGTTCTTATTTGTCAATCCATATTCAGTTTGTTGCTGGTCACATGCCAGGATACAAAATAAAGCCCTATTGCAACCACCAGCTTGACGGTAAAGCTGGCGAAAGCCGATCTGTCCACATACGCACCGAAATCATAGAGGCTGCTGATGGTCAGCATACTGCGGATGATAGATGAAAGGATCGATTCCGCAAACAAAATACCGGCGTAGCTGAGAATTGCCGTCAGCACCCTGTGTTTCGAAGCCAGCTGCCCGATGGAAATCGCCCCAAACAAAGTCGTCAGCATGATAAAAGGAGAGAGTATCTGGCTGAAAAGCGCCAGCACAAGCCACGCATTGAGATCAATTCCCAGTTCCAGCCCTGCCAGCTGGTATATGGTTCCCATTCCCTCCCGAAATCCCGCCCAGAATTCCGTCATAGTATATTGTTCCGGCATAACTGCCCACATCATGGATAACCCCAACAGAAATATGGAAATATACATGGAAAAAACAATAATGAGTACCCACAGGCCTCCCACCAGGATCTTACAAAACAGTATCTCATGCTTTGTCACCGGCAGCGTATGAAGCAGATATCCTTCATCGGTATACATGGTCTTGTAAAAATGAACTCCCACATAGATTACGATTCCGCTGTTTATAACCACCAGAAGCACCACATACATAACCAGCGTAAATGCGCCGAAGATATCAAGCCAGATGAAGCGGCCCCCTCCGTCCCCCATTGACCTCCACATGGGCGTCTGGAACGACATCCAGCCCAGAAAGGTAGTCACTGCCATGGCCGCCAGCATCAGGCAGCCCACCTTATACGTACTCTTCCATTCATGCTTGATCAGCCTGCCTAACATGCGAACACCTCCCTGAAATATGCATCCACTGATTTCCCGTGCTGCTGTCTGATATTATCCGCGGAATTATAGAGTACCAGATAGCCGTAGCGCATAAAGATCACCTCATCCAGAACCTGCTCGATATCTCCGATCAGATGGGTGGAGAGCAGTACGGATGCCGACGGATTGTAATTATTGACAATGGTACGCAAAATATAGTCTCTGGCGGCCGGGTCTACCCCCGCAATCGGTTCATCCAGGATATACAGATCCGCATTCCGGCTCATGACCAAAATCAGCTGCACTTTCTCCTTTGTTCCCTTTGACAATGTACTCATCCGGGCCGTAGGCTCTATTCCCAGGCTCTGCAGCATTCCCATTGCCCTTTCCCTTGAAAAATCCGCATAAAAATCGCAGAAATAATCCAATACATCGTTGATTTTTCTATTTGCTGCCAGGTAAGTCCTGTCGGGAAGATATGCCACCCTTGCCTTGGTTGCCACCCCCGGCTCCTGGCCGTTGATCCGGATGCTTCCCCTGGTGGGAGACAGCAGCCCGTTCAACATCTTAATCAGTGTGGTCTTGCCGCTGCCGTTAGGTCCTAAAAGGCCTATAATCTTGCCCCGGGGCAGCTTCAAACTGATATTGTTTACCGCAATATGCCGTTCATCGTAAGCTTTCGTCAATCCGACGATTTCTACCAGTTCGCTCATTTTATTTCCTCCTAATTTAAATCGCTGCGCGATAGCACTGAAGGGTAAAGCCGCTTCGACACACCTGTAATGAAAGTATAAAGCATTTGTTTTTTCTTAGCTGGACTAAATTTAAATCGCTGCGCGATAGCACTGAAGGGCATTCTCACTTCGACGCACTCTCAGTATACTATTAATATGGGTGGATTTCAAGAAAAAACGGCAGGGCAGCGTAACCTTTTTGCCGGGAATGCATATATTACCACAACGAATCAATTGCACCCTAAGCGTGCCCGAGGACATTATGCCTGATACCAATACAACAGCCGCACAGGAAACGGCGGCAAGCGCTGGCTCCTACGCCGGCAGTATCCAAATCAGCGTGGTTTCTTCCGTGGGAATGGTTCCCGTGGAAAATGCCACGGTTACCATATCTTACACAGGGGATCCGGAAAACCCCCCGGTTGACGGATCCGCATTTATAGAGATTACTGGTGCAGAAGGGATGTATATAGAAGGCAGTATTAGTGAGCTGATGCTGGATCAGATTGAGGTCGGCCAGGAGATTTCCGCCAATTCCTGGAATAATGGCCAGATGTATGCAGCAACCATTATGGAAATTTCCGAATATCCATCCGAAAATAACGGCGGATATTATGGAGAAGGCAATCCCAATGTATCTTATTATTCGTTTATGGCATATATCGAAAATGCGGAAGGGCTTACAAATGGAGATTATCTGGAGCTTTCCATCACTCCAGTTGCCGAAAAGAAGGATACCAATGCGTTATTTATCGACAAGGCATATGTGCGGGAGGAGGATGGCAGGTATTATGTTTTAAAGGCGGATGAGGAAAACCGCCTAGTAAAACAATATGTCCAGACCGGGAGGACTTTATACGGCTCTTCCATCGAAATTAAATCCGGTTTGCAGGAGACGGACCGGATTGCATTTCCGTACGGGAAAACCGCAAAAGAAGGAATCAAAGCGGTGGATGCAGAAGGCTTTTAGGAAGGAGAATACCATGTTTGAAAATATCCGTTTATCATTTAAAGGCATCTGGTCGCATAAAATGCGTTCCTTCCTGACGATGCTTGGCATTATCATTGGTATTGCAGCGATTATTGCTATTGTTTCTACAATTCAGGGGACGAATGAACAGATTAAAGAAAATTTGATTGGTTCCGGGGACAATACAGTGGAAATTGCCCTTTATCAGGGCGACTGGACTTATGAAATGGGATACGAGGGTGTTCCGGCAGGCGTCCCGGTTATTACGCCTGAGGTTTTAGAGCAGGTAAAGGATATCAAAAATGTAGACAATGCATCTTTGTATTTATCCAGGCAGGACTATGGCGGCGTTTACCATTTAAACACGGCGCTGTCGGGCGGTTATGTAATTGGTGCGGATGAGAACTATTTTGATACCTGTAATTATATTATTAAAAAAGGGCGCGGCTTTACAGAGAAGGATTATACTATGTTCCGTAAAGTGGCGTTATTGGATAAGGAATCTGCTGACGCGCTGTTCCAGGGGGAAGATCCGCTGGGCAAAACGGTGGAAATCCGCAAAGAGCCGTTTGTTGTGGTCGGTGTGGTCGCAAAGTCAAAGCAGTTTGAGCCAGTAATTAATAGTATAGAGGATTATTATACTTATTCACAGGATTCAGCGGGTAAGGTGTATGTCCCAGATACAGCGTGGCCTATTATTTATCAGTTTGATGAGCCACAGAACCTGGTGATTAAAGTGGCGTCTACAGACGATATGACAAATGCCGGAAAAGAAGGGGCAAGTATTTTAAACAGTTATTTAAGTACTAGTGACGATACGATTAAGTACAAAGCAGAGGATTTGCTGGAGCAGGCCAGGCAGATCCAGGAGCTTGGAAAGTCTACCAACAGCATGTTGATCTGGATTGCGGGTATTTCTTTGATTGTCGGCGGGATTGGCGTTATGAATATTATGCTGGTGTCGGTAACGGAGCGTACGCAGGAAATTGGGCTAAAGAAAGCCATTGGGGCTAGGAAGTCCAATATTTTAGGGCAGTTTTTGACAGAGGCAGCCGTGCTTACAAGTATGGGCGGGATTTTAGGCGTCGTGTCGGGAATTGTGCTGGCGGAAATTATATCCAAGGTCAGTGAAATGCCAGTGGCAATTAGTGTTCCAGCCGCGATTGGATCGGTGATTTTTTCTATGCTGATTGGGATTGTATTTGGGATGCTGCCTTCTTATAAGGCGGCGAATCTGAATCCTATTGAGGCGCTTAGAAGGGAATAAAAAGTGTAAGGGGGCTGCAGGGGAAGGCGCAATCTGCGGCGGGGCAATGTTTGCTGTATTGTCTCCGCCGGATTGCGCTTTTGTTAACACGCTCTAATTATTTAGTCTGTAAAATGTCTATGCCGAAAATATGGTATGGCCATTTCTTTTCTATTATCTATATCTATAAAATGAACCCAAAAACTATAAAATGTTTTCTTGCCCATCCCATAATGCATGTTAAACTAAAATAGAGGAATTTTATCTGCTGATTGTACAGGGGGTTATCTATTGCTTCATGCGGCCAGAAATTGAAGCGCTGGTTAGAAGCTGGACTTTTGTGACGCCTTCCTGTTTCCTAGCTACGGTTTTGGCTGGGCTCCAGGGGATTTCTTGTTTTTATTATATAAAGTAATTTTTACCGGACAGGTATCCAATAACGTAGTCAGGAGCGCATGGATGCGGAAAGTTCGCTGTAGTACTAATGCAGATACATATAACAGAAAGGGGGAGAGCATACGGACATCTGTTTCGGGACAGGCATGCTTCCCGGAACTCATCAATTATGCATGCCAAAAAGGAGGACAGAAATGAAAGAAGCAATGAAACGACTTGCGCTGGCAGCCCTTACTGCGATTACCGCACTTGGTATCACCAGCGTCAACGCATTACCAGTCCATGCTGAGCCTGTTACCGGCAAGGAATGGACGACACCAGAGGCAGTCCGTGTTAACCAGACAGAGGCAAGATCTGCCATTATCCCGTTTGACGACATGGAATCAGCCAAACAAAACCCAACCTTACGGTTAGGTAAAAATTCACCAAATTATATTGATTTGGACGGGACATGGAAATTTTACTGGGTATCTAAGCCTGCAGACAAGCCTGATATTACAGGTGTAACCAGCATTCCAGAGAATTATTTTGATATTACTGTGCCTTCAAGCTGGCAGACTAATATGCAGTATGCCGGATGGAAGGGGGACGAAATTGACTGGCCCATATACAATAACCAGGATTATCCATGGGAAACTTCCGGCAGTGAAGCAGGCAAGCAGGCCAGGGGAAACGGCTCGGCAGCGCCTGCGGCATATAACCCGGTCGGCACTTATATGCGGACGGTTACAATTGACGAAAAAGATATTGGCAGCCGTTTTATTATTACATTTAACGGCGTGGAAGCTGGGTTTTACCTGTATGTTAACGGTCAGGCCGTGGGTTACGACGAAGACAGCTTTACTACGGCGGAGTTTGATATTACAGATTATCTGCATGCAGGCGAAAACCTGATTGCCGCCCAGGTGTACCATTATACAACAGGCAGCTATATTGAAAACCAGGACATGATTTATTATGCAGGGATCCACCGTGACGTTTATATCACAAAGCAGCCTAAAGTAGCTATTTTTGATTATAATGTGGAAACCAAATTTGACAGCCATAATTATGATACAGCGAATTTGGAGCTTACTGTGGATGTGGCCAATATTACGGATCAGGAGGCAGTGCGGAAGGTACGTGTTGCCCTTTATGATGGCAATGGCGTGGTTGTGCCTTCGGTGAACGGGTTAGAACAGCAAATAACCCCCGCAGCGGGAAAAGAAGCGTCTGCTACATTTAAAGCGGCAGTTGCAAACCCGAAGATGTGGTCTGCAGAAATCCCCAACCTGTATACGCTTGTTATGGCGCTGTGCGACAGTGACGGCAGCGTGATCCAGGCAGTCGGCAAACGCGTTGGCTTCC
>OFGA01002312.1_pt1 | contig 11835 bp, 13 predicted proteins | sample 1521471 | NCBI WGS metagenome assembly OFGA01 (sample SAMEA3504086, study PRJEB24116) | mouse gut metagenome | biome: mouse gut; feature: mouse-associated habitat; material: faeces | place: Denmark | collected 2011
CATCCGCCCGGCGGAGGACTACGAAGATATAGGCGTCCTCACCTTCCAGCCCTATGACGTTCTGCCGGTTCAGGTACAGAACACCGGGGCCAGCAGCCGGGACCGCCGCATGAATCCCACCAAGACCGTCTACATGGTCTACTACGGGGCCACTGACGGCAGCGGCTACAAATGGAGCAGTGAGGCATTTTCTAAGGATCACGGCCAGCGGGTCGTGGAGGCTGGAGAAACCGTGGAGCGCCGAGTGCTGCGTATCCCGGCAGACGGAACTTACATCACCGTGGAGCCGGAGCAGAGCGCCGGGAGCTACACCGCCGGACTCCGGCAAAAGTACACCACTATCTTTGCGCTGGCGGGGGCCTATGTCCTGCTGTATGGGTTGTTGTGGTGCTTGATATACCGCAGGAACAGAAAAAAGGAAGCGAGAGCGGTATGAAAGTAAAATCTATGTTTCGTGTTACGACGTTATCCTTGTTACTGCTTCTCCTGGCGGGGTGCAGTACGAGCGGGGAATTGACTGAGTGGGCAGCTGGGAAAGCAAACGACGCACTGGAAGTTGTCGGTGGCGGTGTTCAAGAGGTTATCGACGATTTGCACGATGCAGAGTATCAGGGAGGTCCGTTTGAAAATAATCTGGAGTCTGCGCGAGCCTATCTGTTAGAACAGATGCAGGAGAAATACGGGATAGAGTTTGCTGTTGTCGGGGACGAAGACCTGGAAAACTATGGGCCGTTTGCCGGGGCCACCTATACCTGCGAGGTTGCGCCGGTAAATGCGCTGGAGCAGGTGACAACAGCTCTTGTATCTCAAACAAAATATCAGGATGTTCGGGACAGCTATGCAGTTTACTTTTTCAAAGAGGAAGCTGAAGCCCCGGTTTTGGCGCTTTGTGAAAGCAAGGACTATGTGATTGACCAGCGCGTTTCTTTGGAGATGCCGGGAACAGCAAAAGCGTGGACAATCAATGATGAACTGGAGCGGTTTCTCTCAGAGAGCGGCGCATATGTAAAATTGGTTTTGCGATTTGCGGATGACCTGGATACAGAAACTTATGCCGCATATCTCTATGATTTTCTAAACAGCATAGATCAGTTAGAATGTAATTTACTCTTGCAGGCAAAGGCAAATAAAATCTATATCTTCCATGAGGAACTTAATATCTTGGATGGTTTTGAGGCCAGCACCTATACTGTGGAAGATTTGAAACAAGAAATTGACGTGTTTTTAAGTATGGGCACACCTCAGTAAACTTGTATGAGCAGAACACGACTTCCCCACCTGTGGCGAGTAAGACGAATGCGGGGAAGTGCTTTTTGAAATGGACTATCCTTTGGAGGGAGAGTTAGGCTATGGCTGAAAAAATCATCCAAATTTGCAAATCCGCGATGGCTTGCATCGTGGATGACAGTTACGCTTTTCTGGAGGAGCAACAGGCTCTTTCAAGGGCGTCAGAGCAAGATATAAAGCGTGTTTTGAGAGAATACAACCCCGAGGAACTGCCCGTTATGCCCCCGGACTCCTATTTTGAGGAATCGGCGGATGTGTATGAATATCGAGACGGCTCCGGCTGGCATGTCGATATTAACCTCTGGTATCCCGATGGGGAGAGCGACTTGACGCTGCAACTGGACATTAGGAAGCATGGAAACCAGCTGGCGTTTATCATTGATGATCTGCATGTGCTTTGAGCACCAAGAAAGAGAGGTTCGCAGGTATGGTAAATCAAAAAAGGCAATTACAAAAGGAGGCTGCACTTGCCCTGTCGCTTTTGCTCCTGCTCGGTTCGCTGGCAGGCTGTGGGGGTAAACCGCAGGAGGATACGTCTGGTGTGGACGGGCCGGCAAATACATACACACCTCCGGTAAATGAGGACGGCTATATTGTTGTTGAAATACCCGTCACGCTTATGGGCGGTAACAGTGCAGAAGAAATAATTGCGGGGTTCCATAATAGTGAGCAATACAATCACGAAGGCGAATTGACCCCAATGGAGCGTATCACGGATATTACAGCAAACGAGGACGGCTCCGTGAATTATGTTTTTTTGCCGGAGCAATTTGAAGAATACAAAACACAAACATTTGAGACTGGTTGCTTTCAATATGGCTTTGGAAATTTCCCGTCCATTCAACGGGCAGAATATGCAGAGATTGACGATGATGGAATACCGTGGACAGTAGTCACTTTTGTGGATAAAGAAGAATATGAGGCAAGCCTGCCGATCAGTTCTCTCTATGCGACAGTATGGTCCGCAACCTATTTAGGCCAGTATCAAATTTTCTGCGGCATCCCCGGCGATGAATGGGCCGTCCATGTGACGGTGAAAGACGCTGAAACGGGTGAGGTCATTTCAGAAACCGACTTCCCCACCAGGGACGAGTGAGCAGAAACACGGATTTCAGTGGCGCAAGCGGTGGCGGCTGGCTGTGGCTGAGAGCGGTCTGGCCTTTGGGACAAATGTCCCAAAGTGAGGTTGAGGAGATATGTGGCATGACATTAAAAAGTATATCATTTGAAAAAGGTTCTTTGGATACGATGATAGACCGACTTTGCAAAACAATGAACGCTATGGATAGAGAATGGTCAAAAAAAGTTGAGCCTGCTTTGCAAAGTCAAATCCAAACACTATCAGAATTTTTGAACCCATATAGCAAAAGTATCCCACTTGCGTATCTTCTATTTTTACAGACAATGGGGAAAAACGATGGCGGGCTACTTGAACAGGAGTGGGATGGATATACGGAAGTAAGCGTGGATAAGACATTGAATGATTATTGTGAATACTATACAGATGACGATTTTCTTCCAAATGGTTTTTTGCCTTTTTCCTTTCATTGGGACGAGTCCATCTTATCATTGAAACTGTCAGAGGGAGACAATCCGCCAATTTACAATGGTTTTGACAAAAGGTTGTTTTCTGGATCATTTGAAAATTATTTGTTTCAGATGGCATTTCGCAAAGCGGAAAACACACAATTTTTATATCAAGTAAATGGCGGAACTTCCAAAGAAGGTTTCCGTGATATTCTATCTGGAAAGTCGGCTCAAAATATTCAGTGGACAACATCAATGGAATTTATCGAGACTATATTAAAACCCTATCAACTGCAAAAGGCTTGGTTCAGTGACAATATTCGCTTTTGTGGTGTTTCATCGGAATATATAGTGAGTGTCGATTTGCATTGGGCGCTCAATATTAAAATTTCCAGTGACAATCATATTGCCTTGCAAAATATGAAGAAAAATTTATCTTCTTTGCTTGGCAGTTTGAAATATTGGTAAAGTACAAAATGATTGGATAGAAAACCAATCAGCACCCAGCCGCCAACGGAAACGGCATATAAAAAAACCGTTGGATGTCCTGCTCCGGCTTGCGGTGCTGGTCGTTGCTGGTATAATAGGGGTAACGGTTCGGGGCGTGTGGAAAAGGCGGAATAAATCAGTACAAACCGATTAAATAAAACACCCTCAGTATGAATGTTTCCGTTATTCCGATTACTTACAAAAATTCCGTGTATGACTAAATTATAATTAGCGAGAAAGGGGGATTTATCGCTATGCAATGCAATCTACGCACATTGTTCACCCGCCCTCCATGTTCCGAAGCAGAGTTGTTCCGCAAGGTCAAGCAATGTGTTTCTATTTTTGAACCGGAGCGGCTTCAAAACCTCAAGCCTGCGCCGGAAGAAGATATTCAAGCATTGGAACAAATGATTATGGAACGATACGGATGCTCAATTCCGGCCTCCTACAAATTGTACTTGCAGGAGATGGGCCAGGAGGACGGCGGAATACTTTCCTCCATGTTTGAGGGGTGGAACGGTTTTAAGCATGGTAACATGGCCTGTGAAGCAAAAGATTTCCTTATGTGGGAGGGCTTGTGGCGGTATATTGAGGAAGAGTCTCCCGGCCACCCACCTTTCTTGATTTTCTGCTGTGCGGCACTTCCCGATATAGGGTATGGTTTCCTTTTGGATGGAGCGGGCTTGGATGAACTCGTGCAAACGTATTGTTGGCATTTTTGCTACTGCCATGATACCTTTGCAAAACTGTTATTTTATAGTGCGTATAGCAAACTGCTCCACTGGGTACTGGAACATGGCAAGCCCTTAAAATACAAAGAAGGCACCTTTTCCTCTGGACGTTCCTGCATTCATGCAATCGCCTTTCTTGCGTACTGTCCGCCGGAATGGACAGTCACCGGTCATGCTCCATTGGCAGAGTTCCTGCAAAAGTTGGAGGCAGACTGCGAATTGGAGCCGTGTTGGTTCAGCATGGATAAAGAGTTTTGCCTGTTTGATACAAACAATCAACCCACGGACACAGACAATTTCTTTGCACGCTATGCGGCTTTTCATACATCCTCTGGTCTTACGTTTTATATCAGGTACAATTCATGGAACAGGCACACAATTCGAGTTACTCTTTTAAGCGAGGACTTGCGTCTTACTAAGCAAATTATAGACGCTATTTTACAGCAGGCAGAAATAGAAGAGGACTCCTTGAAATTTACAGGACTGGATTGGGAACAGGTTCCGAAATGGTTGACTTTTAGTTCTTGGTGATTGATCTATCCGAACAAGCAGGTCAGATTGTCCAGCCGCCAAGGTCAACGGCATATAAAAAACCGTTGGATGGGCGGCTGTCTATTGCGGAGGGAAACAGCACACTATGGAAACCGTCAGACGCGGCTATGAGCCGAAGGACGAAAAAGAGTTTGGCCCCAAGGCGGCGGGCAAGCTGAACGCCTCCGCCCAGGAGCTGTTGTTCTTGATGAACCGGGGCTATGATACAAAGTCCGCCTCCACCTTTGTGGGGAACCACCATCTGCTCTCCGAGCGCCAGCGGCTGGCCCTGGCCCGGATCACCTCGACACAGGCCGCGCTCCGGCAGCGGGAGGAAAAGCGGCTGCTCCATGCGCCGTCCTGCTGGATGGGGCGCATGGTCAGCAGGACATGGGCGTAGGGATTGCCGCCGCCTGTGTCGTGTAGGGGCGCAAGCCCGTTACCCTTGAGCTGCGCCCCATCTGCGTCCCCGTCCTGCGCCGTCCTCCTGCGCGGTATTGGTGGCTGTGGCCTTGCTGATGGTTGCTCATAGACGCTCCTTTTCATGAAAAACGCCCCTGCCGATTTTGGCAGGAGCGAAAATAATATTTTTGAATTATAAGATAAAATTGATAGAAATATGGTAGCAAATATGCTATTATAAAATGACGATTTCAAATCAATGTAAGGGAGAAGTCTTATAAAAATGAAAATGCAACATTTGCTTATTGAAGGGTATTGCGATGGAGTGGCGGGTGAAGAAATTTATCCATGCGAAAATTCATTCATATTGGGAATATATTGTTTTAAGTGTTCACGGTTTAGCTTTTGCGAATGTCCAAATGAAATCGCATTATCTGGCGAAAAAGGCTTGATTGAAGATGACGAAGATTGTATTGGGTTTGGGGGCGATATGGAACCGGACGCTTTGCAAAATAGAAATAAGTACATCTCAATATGGAGAAATATTTGCAGAAGAAAAATAAAAGAAGCATACGACGAATACATGGGCATCAAAAATTCTTAATCTTTATTCTGTGCCTCTCTCTCCCGCTATGCGTAAAAGGCCATTCAAAACTGTCTAATCGAACATACGCTCCCGCTTTGTAATGGGAGCGTTTCGAGTTCAATATTTTACTGTGTTGAATTGGCTTCTTCTATATCGGATAATTGCCCCTCCTCCCACTCATAATCCAGAGGTTTTTTACTCCACATTTGTGTTCATAATAAACCTCCGTTGCATATTTTTATCTATTGTCAATCAGGTCATTTGGAATTAGGTTCATTCCTCTTGGACAACTTTTCTTTCTTTCCATATTTTTCCGTAGCTTCCATAATAATCAGGCCCCATCTTATAATCTCCCCGGTACAGAACTTCTAACCTGTACTTGTATTTATCTGGATAGCCGTACCTCCAGTCCCGGGACACATCAGCATACCGTTCCTCTTCCACAAACATAAGATTAAAGTGGAGTTTATATTTATGCTCCATAATAGTCTCTATCAGTTCATCTGCAAGTAATCGATAGTTTTCGGTATAGGGAACCCAGATAGCATACTGGACAAGGTCAAACGCATAGGTAAAAAAATCTTCGATTTCTGCATCCGCGTTCAAAATTGAGCGCCCTCCGCCAACTACATAAACTTTGCATTCCCCAAAAATCGGCTCCACGATTTCCTGCATAAAAAGCTCCAGATCCTCCCGCCGTAATCGGATTGCAAAATTATCAACAGCAGAATAATTATCGGTAGCATCGCACGCTATCCGCCAATCTTTATATTCTGGTTCTGTGCAAGTGATGGTTCCATACACATCCATCTCAAACATATCCCCGTATTTTTCAATCATGTGGTCTAACCTTGGCTTATAGCTATTATACTGCGCTTCCTCCAGTTGTTCCCAGATCGGTTTATCTTTTGTGTGATGGCACCCGACAGCCATTGTTAAAAGTAGGGATACAGCAAATATCATGGCAAGGTGTTTCCGATAGCCCATTGTGCGCCCTCCAATCTGTGGGATAGTACGCCCTCATTATATGATGGCAATATGCTGGGAATTGGACTGCCTCCTGATGGCAAACGCCAAACATTCATGATTGTAAACTCTCCGCTATACCGGCTGGCAAGATACTTGAAGGCTTTGCCCTCTATTCCTCCCATACCGCAACTGCACAGCGGCAGCACCAGCGCCCCGACCACAGCGGCGGCAAGGGCAATCTTTCTTTTCATGGCATCATGTCCCCCAATCTGCTCTCTGCGATTTTTTAGCAACAGTATAGCACAGAATGAAACTGCTTGTATAGTAGGTATAGTTTTTCGATTTGAGATTTTCCACAGGTTGTGGTACACTGATTTAAGTCTGATGAACAGGAGGTAATAATCATGGACAATGTGTATGAATTAGTAAATGTAGAAATACACGAATACTGCGCACTTAATGTGGAGAGCGGAGAAAAAAGCTTCTCAAAGAGAAAAAGCAATCCCTGTGTCACAGGTTTGTATTTCAAAAATGAAATAATTTTTTTTGGACTGTATCGTTCATCATCAGGCCCTAAAATATATTATGATGGCAAAGAATATCCGGTTTGCAAAGATTTGTCTATTTCTCTTACAAAAATGGGAAAACATAGACGGTTTTGTATACAGGAATATGGCATATCCATTGAATATGAGGAGTCCCCCTATATAGGGATGGATGTGTGGTCAGAAGAAATAGATGTAGACTTATTCGCTATGATTACACAAAAATACCAGTCCGATGATTTCTATAAGCAATACACCATTAACACTGAGAACATCCCAAAGTTTGTGTAAAGCTCCTGTGTGGTGTAGAATAGAAGCACCACACAGGAGGAATTACAAATGGCCAGAAAGAACCGTACCCCGGAAGAAAATGCCCGTCGAGAAAAAATCCGTGAGCTGCTGCAGATGGCAAACATCGACAGCATGGATGACATCCAGAACCTGTTTAAGGAAACCATTGCCGAGTTCCTGGAAACCGGCCTGGAGGCGGAGCTGGATGACGAGCTGGGCTACAGCAAATACGACTACAAGAACAAGGACACAGATAACAGCCGCAACGGGCACAGCAGCAAGAGACTGCGTACCAGTTTCGGCGAGGTGGACGTGTCGGTTCCCCGAGACCGCAAGGGTGAATTTGAACCTCAGGTACTGAAGAAGAAGCAAACCAGCATTAGCCAAGACATTGAAGAGAAAATCCTGTCCATGTACGCCAAGGGGATGACGACAGGGGACATTGAAACACACATTCAAGAGATTTACGGCATTTCCGTCTCGGACAGCACGGTCAGCCGGATCACGGACAAGATCCTGCCTGTGGTTCGTGAATGGCAGCAGCGCCCCCTGGAATCCATTTACGCTGTGGTATTTCTGGATGCCATCCACTACCATGTCCGCAGCGAAGGGCAGATCGTGAAGAAAGCAGTGTATATCGCGATTGGAGTCAACCTGGACGGAAGGAAAGATGTCCTGGGCATGTGGGTTGGTGAAAATGAGAGCGCTAAATTCTGGGCGACTGTACTCAACAGCTTAAAAAACCGGGGCATAGAGGATATTTTCATTGCCTGCACAGACAATTTGACAGGATTTGATGCAGCCATCCACGCAACCTTTCCTCAAACCGAAATCCAGAACTGCATCATCCACCAGCTGCGTAATTCCAGCAAGTATGTGTCCTACAAGGACCTAAAGGCTCTTATGGCCGATCTGAAGGCGGTCTATGCAGCCGTAGATGAGCAGGCCGCCTTGGATGCCCTGGACGCTTTTGAGGAGCGCTGGGACAAGAAATACCCGAAAATCTCCCAATCCTGGCGGGCCAACTGGGCCAATCTCAGCACCTACTTCAAGTATCCCCAGGAGGTGCGCAGGCTGATCTACACCACCAATGCCATTGAGGGCTTTAACCGCCAGCTGCGCAAGGTGACCAAGGCCAAATCGGTGTTTCCTACCGATGACAGCCTACTGAAAATGCTGTATTTGGCCATGATGGATATTACGAAAAAGTGGACTGGACGGCGGCAGGACTGGAGCCTGATCCATGCCCAAATGGCCATCTACTTTGCTGAGCGTATGCCCGAGTAACACCGCCGTGGCCGGATGTCAAGGGCAAGATGAACTGCTCCTCTACCTACTTGACATTCGCCCCCACCCGCGTTATGTTCTTAACATGGCAGCAGCCCGATTCCACGGCTGCCGCCCTGAATAAATTTTGCTCTATTTGCTCCCCCAATGGAGTTTACACAGAATTTGGGATTGACCCGCCTAAAGAGAAATACACTGTCCCCTGCTGGGGGGGCGGTGTCTTTTTTTGCAAAACCATCGGTTATTACATAGCCTCGTTTGTAGTTGTCAACCTTTTGACTTCTTCATATTGAGATTGCAGATTATTCCGATATTTCTTTGATTTCCGTTCCAACTCGTCTTTATCATCATACTCATTAGGAACCAGTATAAATGTATTTCCTAAAAGATTTGAATTGGTAGAGTGCTCTCGCAAAAAATCAATATATTTGTGTAAAGTCGTTACATACGTCGAAATTACAGCATGGATTTCCTCGGTTTCATCGTAAATTGCCACATATTCTATAGCCGTTTCCATATGACCCACGAATTTCAGAGTTCTCAATATATGTTCTAAACCATCACCTATTCCATGTTCCACCTCCCCAATCACGAGGCCAAAATTGAGCGGATCAGCCGCAACAAAATCCGCTATTTTGAATAGTTCAAAACAGTAAAAAAATTCATCAGCTATACGCACCGAACTCCACTGCTGTAATAGGTGAGGATTCAATTCGTCAAACGTTGCTATATAATCCTCAAATCCATTCTTCAGATAATCGCGTATATATTTTGGCTTTGATGTTTGCACCGACTGATTGCCTTTTGCGCTAATGTCCGAATCTGTAGAGAAAATATCTGCACTCAAAGGGAGCACATCGGTATCTGGCATATCCAGCTTTTTAGGTGACCTTATCAACTGTGCCTGTGCTTGAAGCAAAGCATTGTTTTTTTCGACATTACTATTCTTCACTTGCAGTGGCGGCTCTTTTTTTGACTTTCTTCCTCTTCCGTTTTCGTCAGCCATTGCTATTAAGTAGTCTATGCTGTCTTTATAGGCTTTGTATGGTGGCTTCATTGTTCCCAAGAGCGCAAAATCATTCATCCACAGGCTCTCTGTCAACCACGAGTCATACCAGTGCGTCGTATTTGAAGAAGGTAAGTTTAATGAAGTATTACACGGAGGAAAGAAATTTCGGCGGGATGAAGAGTACGGGAGTGCCCGATGGGGAAATGAAAAAGATATACGCCCTTTTGCCGATCCGAAGTTTGAAAACAATGTCATTCTCACCGGGACGGAGTTTCTCACCATGAATACCCGGCCCAAAATCCCGGCCAACGCCCGGAACTTAAATTGCTGTGTCATCGGCTCCTCCGGCTCGGGAAAAACCCGCTTTTGGCTTACGCCCCAGCTTTTACAGGCTCATTCCTCTTTCGTGGTGGTCGATCCCAAGGGCGGGGTGCTGTCCCAGGTGGGCTGTTTTCTCCAAAAGAAAAAGGGATATAAAGTTAAGGTTTTTAATTCCATCGACTTTTCCAAGTCCATGCACTATAACCCGCTGGCCTATATCCGAAACGAGGCCGACATCCTGAAGTTTGTGGATGCCCTCATTTCCAACACCAAGGGCGAAGGCAAGGAGGGCGACCCCTTCTGGACAAAATCAGAGACTTTGCTCTACTGCGCCTTAATCGCCTATATCATTTTTGAGGGCCCCGCCGAGGATCGGAACATGAACACTTTAGTGGATATGATTTCCGGGATGGAAGTAAAAGAAGATGACGAGGATTTTATGAACGCTGTGGACTATATGTTTTCCGGGCTGGAAAAGCGAAAGCCGGACTGCTTTGCGGTCAAGCAGTATAAGAAATACAAATTAGCCAGCGGTGATATATGCTCTAAGCGACTTGTTAATTCACTGATTTTTCGGTGATAGGCGAGGACAGCTTAGAGCATATTTTCATTCAAGGAGGTCTGTGCTATGGCAAAAACCAAGATTGCGCTACTCTATGAACGCCTCAGCCGCGACGACGAATTAAATGGGGAGAGTTTTTCAATCCAAAATCAAAAAATCATGCTGGAGGACTTCGCCCGCCGGAATGGGTATCTCCGTTTCAAGCACTTCACGGATGACGGCGTTTCTGGAACCCGCTTCGACCGGCCCGGTTTTATGGCGATGATGGAGGAAGTCGAGGACGGCAATGTGGAGGCAATCATTGTCAAGGATATGTCCAGAATGGGCCGGGACTATCTGAAAGTCGGCCAAGTGATGGAAATTCTTCGCCAGCGGGGAGTGCGGCTGATTGCCATTAACGACAATGTAGACACCGAAAAAGGGGACAACGACATGACCCCATTCTTGAATATTATGTACGAATTTTACGCCCGTGACACGAGCCGTAAAATCAAATCGGTATTCAAGGCCAAGGGCATGACAGGCAAGCACCTGACAGGGACGGTGATTTATGGCTATCTGTGGGATGAAAAGCGGGAAAATTGGCTGGTGGATGGAGAAGCTGCCACCGTAGTCCGGCGCATTTTCGCAATGACGTTGGAGGGCTACGGCCCCTATCAAATCGCCACCCGGCTGGCCGCTGACAAAATCGAAATCCCCGCCGTTCATCTTGCCCGCCACGGCGAGGGTGTGAACAAAAACAAGGTGTTCAACGATATTTACAGATGGAGCACGTCCACTGTTGTTGAAATCTTAAAAAAACGGGAGTATTTAGGCCACACCATCAATTTCAAGACCCGCAAGCATTTCAAGGACAAGAAAAGTCACTATGTCGATGAAAACGAGTGGACAATTTTTGAGAATACCCATGACGCTATTATCGACCAGGAGATTTTTGACAATGTACAGCGTATCAGGGGAAATTCCAGGCGCTACCCGGACGGCTACGGCGAGGCCGCACCGCTGACCGGCCTGCTCTACTGTGCCGACTGCGGCGGCAAGATGTATGTCCACCGCACTAACAACGGCAAGCGCATTTTTCAATATACCTGTGGGCAGTACAGCAAGACCCTTGTTGGGGTGCTTTGCCCCACCCAGCACCGCATTAATGAGAGTGTCGTGCTTGATCTGATTTCCGGGATGCTTCAGGCCATTGCCGACTTCGCCAAATCTGACCGGGCGGCGTTTATCCGGGAAGTGCAGGAGGCCCAGGCCAGCCAGCAAGACAGCGACATCAAAAAGAAAAAGCGGAGGCTGTC
>OFGA01002318.1_pt1 | contig 11820 bp, 11 predicted proteins | sample 1521471 | NCBI WGS metagenome assembly OFGA01 (sample SAMEA3504086, study PRJEB24116) | mouse gut metagenome | biome: mouse gut; feature: mouse-associated habitat; material: faeces | place: Denmark | collected 2011
ATGGCGTCCGCCTCTCCGCCGCCGTCCAGATAAGCGCTGACCTCGTTAAATCCAATCTCCGAAAGCCAGTTATCCGCATATGCCGTCGCCACAATCTCCCGATCCGTCCGGTCAATCATCCCGTGAAAGCCGTCCATCACAAGGGACACATTATTGTCCTCGGGAGAGCCGCACATCATAAATATCTTTCCCTCCTCCGGAGTCCGCGCCAGAATGGTTTCCGCCATCATCTCTCCCACACGCTCATTGTCAAAGGTAATGTACAGATCCACATCCGCATCTTTAATCAGACGATCATAGGCAATCACCCTGATGCCCTCCCGCTTTGCCTTGCGTACCGGCTCGCTCAGTGCCGTATAGTCCGTGGCAATAATGACAATCACATCCATATCCTTCTCAATCAGATATTCGATCTGAGCCGCCTGCTCCCTTGCTTCTCCGTTGGCACACTGAACGTTGACCTCCGCCCCGAGCTCCGAGGCTCTTGCCACAAAAGCGTCTCTGTCCCGCTGCCACCGCTCAATAATAAAGGAGTCAAAGCTTAAGCCTATGCGAATCCCCTTATCCTCCCGGGCTGCCTCCCCTGCCGTCTCCGTTTCCGCACCGCCGCACCCGCAGAACAGAACCATGCAGAAAGCCAGTTCAAAAATTCTTCTGAGCCGTCCGTTTTTCAATCTCATTCCTCATTTCCCTCCTTAAACTCCGTGGGCGTCTGGCCTGTCCATTTCTTAAAAATACGGCTGAAATAGTTGGGGTCCCCATAACCGATCTCCTGGCAAATCTGTTTTACGGAGCTTTTGCCCTCCCTTAAAAGCTCCTTGGCACGGCGGATACGGATACTTGTCACATACTCCACAAAATTCGTCCCCGTTACCTCTTTAAAAAGCTTGCTGAAATAATACGGGCTCATATCCATCTCCCTGGACATGCTCTCCAGAGACAAATCCTTTTTATAATTCCGGCTGATATACACCCTGGCCTTCTCAATAACCTCATGGGAATATTCCTTCTTTTTGTCGGATACATTTGCAGCCGCTTCCTCCGCCTTTTTCAAAAACCAGCGGCGCATTTCCTCCAAAGAACCTGTGCGGACCACATCCAGATATTCGGAGCGATCCCGGAAGCGGTACATCATACCTCCGCTCTTGTATGCCACATATTCCATAAAGAGTACAAATTCCAGTACCTTTAAGCGGATATTCGGCATATAGTCTGTCTGGGTTTCCGCCATCCAGTCAAAGAAGGCTTCTGCGGCATTTCTGGTCTCTTTCCCTTTTCCGGCCCTTACGCAGTCAAAAAGCTGCTCCTCCAGTCCCAGAGGATAATCCTCCTCATACTCACAGAAAATAGGCAGATCCCGGCAATGGGCCACGCTTCCGTCGGAATTGCCGAGAGCCTTGGAAGCATCCTCATAGGATTTCTCCAGTTTGTCCACCGGCAGGATACTGCCCACACCCACACGGCAGGTAAGGCCGCAGACGCCGGAGATGCGCTCCATCATCTGGCGGCACCTCTCCACATCCCTTGCCCGGCTCTCATAATCTCCCTGCTCCATATCCGTAGGCACGCAGCACACCAGACGATTATTCATCAGAGGCCCCACATAGCAGGTATAGTATTCCTTAATCATGCTGCGGATCTGCTGATAGCTCCCCTGGAGGCGGACGCCGGCTCCCACCGGATTCGTAACCCCCTGCTCCTTTTTCTCATCCCCAAATTCCAGAACCAGGGTAAACATATGGCTCTCGCTTATGCCCAGAAGACTTTTGTAATTTTCAAGTCCCGGCCTGTCCTGGGCCTGCAGCAGTCCTGCCATAATAAAGCCCTGCTCCAGCATGGGGACCACAATTTCCAGCTTTTCCTTTGTTTCCAGATCACGGCTCCGCTTTTCTCTTCGGCTGTCCACCATGCTCATAGCCTTTCGAATCACCTCCACAATCTTTTTCTGGTTCACCGGCTTGTGAAGGTATTCCAGAACGCCGAGATTGATAGCTTCCTGGGCATAGTCAAACTTGTCGTAGGCAGACATCACGATAAAAATAAGATTGGGATTGTTCTTCCGGATCTCCTTCATGGCCTCTATGCCGTTGATTCCCGGCATCTGAATATCCATAAATGCAATATCCGGCCGGTAGCCTTCCGCAAGCTCAATTACGCTGCGCCCTGTCTTTGCGGATTCCACCTGACATTCCCCGTCAAAATTCTGACGAATGATATAAGTCAGCGAGTCAATTACAATTCCTTCATCGTCAGCCAACATAATTTTATACATGCTTGTCCTCCTATCTGAGTCGCTGCGCGACGGCACTAAAGGGTAAAGTCACTTCGGCACACCTGTTAATGAGAGAAACTTTTATTCGAAAGGGCACTCATAAAAGTTCCTCTCGTGCGTCTTTGCGACTTTACCGTCCGGCAAAAAAATTATCTAAATCGCTTGACATTTCTTAGCTGGACTATTAAAAGTCGCTGCGCGACGGCACTAAAGGGTAAAGTCTACTCCCAAGTCTGTTCCAGCGCTTCCTCCAGATCCTCCTCCGGATTTTCGAAGCGGAACTGGGAGCACAGGACCAGACCGTCCAGGTAGGTGACTACCCGGTACATCTCTGCATCATAATCAAACTCATAGTTATCCGGAAAAATCTCTTCATCCTGAGCCATGCCCGGCTCAAGGCTTACCAGACGGCGCTCTTCCTCCTCCGTAGGCTTTTCCTTCGGCGGCACGAGATACCAGGCGCCGTCAATGAGTACCTCCAGATCCATAGAGGCATAATAGTAAATCGGCCGTTCGTCCATATTTCCAATCGTTACCTTGATGCTCTCCGCATCCCGTGCAATCACAGGGCTGTTCACAAGAGTTTTCACAGTCTCCGTTTTTTCCTGAAGTCTCTGATTGTCAGCCAGGAAAATCCTGCCGCCCATGTATTCCACGCTCTCGGGCGCCTCGGCCTCGCCGGAATCTCCCGCCAAAGCCTCGTCCGGTTCTTCCGCTCCTCCTGCCGCAGTATCCTGCTCCGCTCCCCCCTCCTCAGATGCAGGCGCTTCGGCTTCTGTCTCCGACGGAGCTTCCGCCGGGGCGGACATATCCGTACTGCTCTTCGATCCGCTTTTTGATACCAGAAGCAAGCCTCCCGCAAAGGCTCCCGCCACTACAAGGAGCACAAGAATACAAGCCGCCACCCGGTTAAAGCTGTAAATAAATTCCTTTCGGTGGATGGTCCGCCGCTCCGGACGGCCCTTGGTCTTTAAAAGCTTTTCCATGTACTCCCGAAATTCTTGGGAGAAGGTATGCATACGGGCAATCTCACACTCCGGGGGAATGAAGCTTAACTGCTCCTCCATGCAGGCGTCCAGCGCTTCCTTCAAAAGCTCTTCTTTTGCGTCTAAGGCTTTGTCTTTTTTATCGCTTCCCGGCACGGCCTGCCACCTCCTTTTCCAGCATTTCCTGAAGCTTCTTTCTTGCACGGTAAAATCTCACATTTGCCAGCTTGGGGGAAATATTCAACAGCCCGGCAATCTCTGTGTCTGACATCTGATGCAGATACTTATACTCGAATACCACGCGGTATGCCTCGTCAAGCTCTAAAATACAGGATATCAGATAATCATAATTTTCTTTTGTAATATACTGGTCCAAAATGTCCGAAGATGGGTCCGGTATCTCAAGGCTTATGTCCTCCGAAGAGCAGGTTTCCGCTTTGTTTTTGCGCAAAATGTCAATGGCTTTGCTCTTTACGATGGTCATAAGAAACTTCTTCGTCCTCGGACTGTCCACGTTCTCTACCTTATCAAGATGCCTGGTGAGAGCCAGAAATGCCTCCTGCACCGCATCCTCCGCCAAATGGGCATCTCCAAGAAGCTGATACGCCACATACCAGCAGAACTGCTGATACTGTTCATAAATGAGTGTAAATTTGTCTTTTTCCTCCTGGGTGTCCAGCATGGATAAGTATAAAAGCATCTTAAGGGTCCCCCTCCCCTGCAAAATACGCGTCTTTTGCTTGTCTTTTACATATATAATAACGTATGTGAATTAGGAATTACTACAGAAAACATTAAATCTTTTTTAAAAATTCTCTTAACCTATTATAATGGAAGAAAGATTCGTTTCCAACAAAAAATCACTTTAAAATGATTTATTTTTACAAAAAAGTCATTCCAAAGTGATTTTTTTTATTTTTATACGAAATATGCCTTTCAAACAGATGCTTTTGGCAATCTGTTTATACGCGGATAAAATCCCCGCCCGTAAGGATCCGTCTACTATAATGCATCCGTACTATAATTCGGCGCCTCTTTCGTAATATGAATATCATGAGGATGACTCTCTTTCAGAGAAGCAGCCGAAATCTTGATAAACTTTCCGTTCTCCTTCAGTGCCTCAATGCTCGGCGTTCCGCAAAGCCCCATACCGGAACGCAGGCCTCCCAGGAGCTGGAAGATAGTATCCTCCACCGTCCCCTTGTAAGCCACACGCCCTTCCACGCCCTCGGGAACAAGCTTCTTTGCGCCCTCCTGGAAGTAGCGATCCTTGCTTCCGTTCTCCATAGCGGAGATGGAACCCATGCCGCGGTAAACCTTGTATTTTCTTCCCTGGAACAGCTCGAACTCGCCCGGCGCCTCGTCACAGCCGGCAAAAATGCTTCCCATCATGCAGACATTGGCTCCCGCCGCAATGGACTTGGTAATATCGCCGGAATACTTGATACCGCCGTCGGCAATCACAGGAATCCCGTATTCCTTTGCCACCTCATAGCAGTCCATAATGGCGGACACCTGCGGCACGCCGATTCCGGAAACCACACGGGTCGTACAGATAGATCCCGGCCCGATGCCCACCTTTACGGCATCGGCTCCCGCCTCAATAAGATCACGGGCAGCCTGTCCCGTAGCAATATTGCCTGCGATCACGGGCAGCTCAGGATACGCCTCTTTAATCATCTTCAGACAGCGGATCACATTTGCGGAATGTCCGTGGGAGGAATCCAGAACAATCACATCCACCTGCGCCTTAATCAAAGCCTCCACCCGCTCCAGAACGTTGCTGGTAATGCCCACGCCGGCGCCGCAGAGCAGACGGCCCTTTTCGTCCTTGGCGGACATGGGATACTTGATCTGCTTCTCAATGTCCTTGATGGTGATAAGGCCCTTCAGATTAAAGTTATCGTCTACAATCGGAAGCTTTTCCTTTCTCGCCTTTGCCAGAATCTTCTTGGCTTCCTCCAGGGTAATGCCCTCCTTTGCCGTAATCAAGCTCTCGGAGGTCATGGATTCTTTGATTTTCTTTGTGAAATCGGTCTCGAACTTTAAGTCGCGGTTGGTTATGATGCCCACCAGCTTCTTGCCCTCGGTAATGGGAACGCCGGAAATCCGGAACTTGCCCATAAGCTCGTTGGCCTCTGCCAGTGTATGCTCAGGAGAAAGATAGAAGGGGTCTGTGATGACTCCGTTTTCAGAACGCTTTACCTTGTCCACCTCTTCGGCCTGGGCCGCGATGGACATATTTTTATGAATAATACCGATACCGCCCTGTCTTGCCATAGCAATCGCCATGCGGTGCTCCGTTACCGTATCCATGCTTGCACTCATCATGGGAATATTCAGACGCACGGTCTTTGTTAAGTACGTTGACAAATCAACCTCATTGGGAATTACCTCCGAATAGGAAGGTACCAACAGCACATCGTCAAATGTAATGCTCTCACCAATAATTTTACCCATTCTTCTCTCTCCTCTCGTGTCTATTGTAACAGCCCAAACAACGAATCTGTTACTGTTTATCAGTTTTCATTTTGTTTATATTAATTTTCTATATTAGCGAAAAGAGAGGTTAATGTCAATACAATTTCTTACAAAATTCTAACAAAAAAGTGACCCGAAGGCCACTTTTTTGACTTGTTTTTATTACGCGGACATTTGTCTTTACAGTACAGGCTTTTAATTACATCATACCGCCCATTCCGCCGCCTGCGGGCATTGCCGGAGCTTCCTCCTTGATGTTTGCCACACAGCTCTCGGTGGTTAAGAAGGTAGATGCCACGCTGGTTGCGTTCTGCAGAGCACTTCTAGTAACCTTTGCCGGGTCAAGAATACCTGCCTCTACCATATTTACATATTCCTCATGAAGTACGTCGAAGCCTACGCCCGGCTCGCACTCTTTTACCTTGTTGATAATTACGGCGCCTTCCAGTCCGGCATTTGCCGCAATGTGGAACAGCGGGGATTCCAGAGCCTTCAAAATCACCTTTACACCGGTCTGCTCGTCGCCCTCGGTAGTGTCAAGCAGCTTCTCGATCTCCTTGGTTGCATGGATATATGCGGAGCCGCCGCCTGCAATGATGCCTTCCTCTACGGCTGCTCTCGTAGCTGCCAGAGCATCCTCCATGCGGAGCTTTGCTTCCTTCATCTCGGTCTCGGTTGCAGCGCCCACACGAATCACTGCCACGCCGCCTGCCAGCTTTGCAAGGCGCTCCTGGAGCTTCTCGCGGTCAAAGTCAGAGGTCGTCTCCTCAATCTGAGCACGGATCTGGCCGATTCTCTGATCAATCTCAGCCTTGTCGCCTGCGCCGTCTGCGATGATGGTGTTCTCTTTCTGAATCTTCACGGACTTCGCAGTTCCAAGCATATCCAGGGTAGCTTCCTTAAGCTCAAGGCCAAGCTCCTCGGAGATTACCTGTCCGCCGGTCAGAATCGCGATATCCCGGAGCATCTCTTTTCTTCTGTCGCCGTAACCAGGCGCCTTTACACCAACTACGGTGAAGGTTCCGCGCAGCTTATTCATAACGAGAGTGGTGAGAGCCTCGCCCTCGATATCCTCCGCAATAATCAGCAGCTTGCGGCCGGTCTGTACAATCTGCTCCAAAAGGGGAAGAATCTCCTGGATATTGGCAATCTTCTTGTCAGTGATCAGAATGTAGGGATCGTCAAGATTTGCCTCCATCTTCTCCATATCCGTTGCCATATATGCGGAAATATATCCGCGGTCAAACTGCATACCTTCTACCAGGTCCAGTTCGGTCTTCATCGTCTTGGACTCCTCGATGGTGATAACGCCGTCCTTGGAAACCTTCTCCATAGCGTCGGCCACCATATTGCCCACCTCATCGTCTCCTGAGGAAACAGCCGCTACTCTTGCGATCTGATGCTTGCCGTTTACCTTGCTGCTCATACCTGCAATGGCCTCAACTGCCGCGTCGGTAGCCTTCTTCATGCCCTTTCTCAGAACAATGGGGTTCGCTCCTGCCGCCAGGTTCTTCATACCCTCATGAATCATAGCCTGTGCCAGTACGGTTGCGGTTGTGGTTCCGTCGCCTGCCACGTCGTTGGTCTTTGTAGCTACTTCTTTTACAAGCTGAGCGCCCATATTCTCAAATGCGTCCTCAAGCTCGATCTCCTTTGCAATGGTAACACCGTCGTTGGTGATCAGGGGTGCGCCGAACTGCTTGTCAAGAACAACGTTTCTTCCCTTCGGTCCCAGAGTTACCCGAACAGTATCCGCCAGTTTATTCACGCCTGCTTCCAGTGCGGTTCTTGCCTCCACACCGTATTTAATTTCCTTTGCCATTTTAAAACTCCTCCAGTCTTATTTGTTATACTTCCATATGCGTATTATCGCCCGGCCTCAAAAGGCTGATGCTGTCAATACACGCTTTATTCTACAATTGCAAGGATGTCGTTCTGCTTCACAATGATAAACTCTTCGTCGCCGAGCTTCACCTCATTGCCCGCATACTTGGAATAGATAACCTTATCGCCTTCCTTCACATGCATGGTAACTTCTTTTCCATCCACCATTCCGCCAGGTCCTACTGCGATAACTTCTGCCTGCTGCGGCTTCTCTTGGGACTTACTGGCCAGAATAATTCCGGATGCCGTTGTCTCTTCTGCTTCAAACTGTTTCAGTACAACTCTGTCGCCTAATGGTACTAATTTCATTTCTATTCCTCCTTGATTCTATTGTTGTCGTTTTCTTTATTAGCACTCACCAAGATCGAGTGCTAACTTACGGGTATTATATTAATGCTTTCCATTTTATTTGTCAACACATTTTATGAATTTTTTATATTTTTAAGATTTTAAAAATTTTTCGAAAGAAAAAGAGATGTCTTTCTCTGTGACATCCCCTTTTCTTATCTCAGCTTTACAGCACTATTTCCACGGTCAGCCCATACTTTTCCTTCACGGCCTTTAAGGGGCCGGACTCCGTAAATACATCTTCTACGTCTATCCGCCTCAGCGGTGCATGGGCCGGCATATCGCAGATAGTCTCCGCTACCAGTCCGCCATCTCTCCCTGCTGATTGAGCGCTTGGTAGTTGCTGTCCATATAATTCTTTTTTCCGAAAGGAACATAATTTTCATCCAGCAGAATCATATTCCCGTTTCCGAGATCCGGGAATTTCTGTGCGATTTCTTTCAGAACCTCCCACTCGTCCCGATTTTGTACTTGCTTCAAATTGTGAATAATCTACCGCTTTTATTTCCTCGTCCTTCTTTTGATTCTGACAGCTTTCTATTTCTTTATGATTATCTCTTTTGGCGCTATCGCCTTTTTTATTGTTCTTCACAGATTCTCTCTTCTCTTTATTTCATTGGAAATTCCTTCTGCAATTCTCTGTGCCAAACTTTCCTGATAATCGTCATCCAACAGCTTTTGACTCTCAGAATAATTTGAGAGAAATCCCATTTCTACCAAAACAGCGGGCATTTGCGTGTTTCGCAAAACATAATAGCCCTCTGTTTTTGCGTACCTCGTTTCAATATCCTCACTTAGCGAAACTGCGTTGATGATACTTTCTGCATATCCTTTGCTTTCTGTCGCATTTGAATTGTTGTAATAACATTCCAAACCAGCTATCTGGGCACCCTTCTCATAATAATTGCAATGAAGACTGATAAAAAAATCTGCATTGGAGGCATTTGCAACGGAAGTACGCTCTGCAAGGCTCATATTTTCATCGGAGCTTCTGGTCAGGATAACTTCTATATTGTCATTCTCCAGAATAGCTTTCAGCTTCAGCGCAACCGAAAGGTTAATATCCTTTTCTACTGCCTTGCCGCTGACCGTACCTCCGTCACTTCCTCCATGCCCTGCATCCACGACAACACAAAACCCCGGGGCATTATTCTCTGTTGAAGCAACAGGAGCAACATCGTTGCCTGCGTTTCTATCTGTGTATATATCCGTGTATTTATTTACCTTTTCATCTTCCTTTGTAAATCTCTCGTATATGTAAAGACATCCGCAAACCATAAGTATCATCATTATAATTGGTATCAGTATAACGATTGCCCTCAGCAGATACGCAATCATAAGCCGCTTCATCTTTCTCTTTCTGAGTTTTTTCCTCTTTTGGTATTGTTTCCTGTTCATTGCCGCATTTGTTCCTCAATCTGGAATAAGTCAACACCCCGCGGGAATCAATGGCTTTTTGGTAAAGCGATTTCCTCACCACTTTCTTTTGATAACACATAAATATTTCCTGTATCACAGGTAACAGACATTGCAGGTATATGACTGATCAATTCCTTGTTATTCCCGTCCTTGCCGCAGGAATACAGACATCCGCCGTCCGTCCTGGAAACATAATAGATTGACTGCTCATCCATGCAGAAATCATATGCAACTATATTTTCATAAGTGTAAGTTTCATTACTGGAAACGTCATATCTTGTTAAAACCCCCTGTTCATTTTTGTAAAAGATGCTTTCCCCATCGAATGAAATATTTCCGTTTGCAGGAATGTCGAGCTTTACAGTTTTTCTGGTATACCGGTTTACTTTTGTTATGCCATCATTGCCAATGAAAAACAGGTTGTCGTCATTCAGGAAAAAAGCGTGGTGAAAATCCAGGAACTTCCATTTATCCCCCGTTTCATAGTCAATACCCAAAAGAGAACGCCCGGAATTAGTCATCTGCTCAAAGATTGTTTTTTCCTCAAAGGTATTCAGATTCAACTCTACAACCGACACTTTCGTTATATTACTGTTATAGTTTCCCACCCGGTTGACATAGCTTTCCATAACCGATGTGGTGTAATACAGATATGGCGGACGCACATAAAACGCACGTATTTCTTCTTCATCAGAAAATACCCCAAACATAGGGGAACGTGCTAAAGGATATGTTTCCCCCGTGAAAGTATTTTTGAGAGAATAATCAAAATTCCCTGCATCCCGTATGATTTCATAACCCATACAGTCATAGCCTGCCGATGAATTATAGACAACGCTTCCCGTTTTTCCACGGCCTGAACATCCCGTCACTGCCAATGTCAGGCCAAACATGACAACGAAAGCCGCCCCACGCTTCTTTTGCCCTGATTTCATCAGCCATCTGTTAGAATTGCGCCGTAAAATCCAGACAACGGCCAAAGTACACAAAAGCACGGATACAAAGAGCAATGTCAATAGCGTAACCGTGCCAACCTCCGCAAAAATCATTTTCTCATCACCCGTCATGGCATCGCTCATAACAATATCCCCTGCAAAAAAGTCTGTTCCAAGCAGAAACGGCAGCGGCAGAGGCAGACGATAAATGCTGGTTTTCGATAAGCCTATATAGGGAATAATCACGGACACCGCACCTGTAAGCAGGGTGACCGCATACTTTTTTGCCAAAACGGAAATGAACATCAGGAGTATCGTAAGAAACACACCGCCAAACATCCGGAGCAGCCCTATCAATACATATCCCTCCAGCAGCGACATCCCCTTGCTGCTGCCTGCAAAGTAACGAAGGCTCTGAATCGGATAATCCCCATCCGGCAGTCCGTATTTGAACCTGTAAAATCCGTATTCAATAAGCGAAATGCTAAGCGACAGGAAGAGAACAACCGTGGTAATAATGAGCAGCTTATACAGAGCGCTTTTTCGCCCCTCCTTTGCAGTCAGGATCAGGGTGTCCATCTGGCAGCTGTACTCAGAACAGAAAACAGGCGTAACAATCAGCAAAATGCCAAGGAAGAGAATGAAATTAAGCGTACCTTTGCCAAGAAGCCCCATCCATCCGTTTGTCCGGAGAAAACAGCGGTTCCCCGTATTTTCGCAGATATAGAGATATTGCTGATAGATAACCTCAAATCCGTTTTGATGCTCCAGAACCTTCTCTATTTCCCGGCTCTCTTTTTTATATTCACTTTCACTAATCTTCCCGTCATAGTAGTTCTCCAAAAGGCTGTTCTGCCTCTCCTTCGCTTTTGCAATCCTCTCCGCCTCCTGCTCCAGATAAAGGGAAGATTCCTCGGTGCAGTATCCTTTTACCTTTTCCAGATACCATTCATATTCATTTTTATACTGCTCCATCGCTATGTCTACAGGGTTGTCGGACAAGGCAAGCCAGACCGTGCCAAAGAGCAGGACAAGGGCAATATAGAACAGCCCCCTTTGACAGAGCATGATCTTTTTTACTTCGTACATAAATCCAGACATTTTATCCTCCTTTCCCGGCAATAAGAGTTCCTTTTAGAAAGCATCATCATTGCCGTTATGGAAACCACCCCTACGGTTATGGCAAAAATAATTGCTGCCTGGAAACTCTGTACCGGATATCCTGCCAAACCAATAAACTCGGTCTTGCCAAATAGTATGCGGTTAGCAAGCAGCGAATATGGGTTTATAATCTTGAGCCAGGCATTGCTGAAACAGCTCTGCGACGCACCTGTAATAATGAAACACAGGGCTGCTCCAAAATCAGCGACAAACGGAACAAGAGCATTACGCCCAAACATGGAAATCAATAGAAACACCATGCTCATCGTCCATACGCCCACTGCCCTTATCACTGCGGACAGAATCGCATATTGCCATAAATTACAGTTTACCG
>OFGA01002320.1_pt1 | contig 11818 bp, 7 predicted proteins | sample 1521471 | NCBI WGS metagenome assembly OFGA01 (sample SAMEA3504086, study PRJEB24116) | mouse gut metagenome | biome: mouse gut; feature: mouse-associated habitat; material: faeces | place: Denmark | collected 2011
GAAGGTCCCTGCGCCGGGCGGGTAGGGCGTGACACCGGAGGCACTCCGGCTTATTTCTGCTCTGGGGCTGCCAGGTGCAGCAGCACCTCCACCATCTTCTCCATTGCCTCCACCGGGATGGCCTCGTGGACGCCGTGGAAGTTGAAGCCCCCCGTGGAAAGATTGGGACAGGGCAGCCCCATAAAGGTGAGGCGCGCCCCGTCGGTGCCGCCTCGGATAGGCTCCTCCACCGGGGTGATTCCCACCTTCTCCATAGCGGCGCGGGCCTTTTCCACCAGCTCCATATGCTCCTGGAGGGGCTCCCGCATATTGTAGTAGCTGTCCTTCAGCTCCAGCTCCACCGTTCCCTCCCCATACTGATGGTTGAGGAACTCCACCGCGTTTTTCACCAGATCCTTTCGGGCCTGGAATTTCTCTTTGTCGTGGTCCCGGATGATAACAGAAAGCTGCGCCTCGGTGACATCCCCTGCCAAATCGCAAAGGTGGTAGAAGCCCTCCCGCCCCTGGGTATGCTCCGGGACCTGGGCAGGGGGCAACATCCCCACTAGCTGGCAGGCGATGAGGGCAGCGTTTTTCATGGTATCCTTGATCTTCCCAGTCGGGGTGATATAGTCCTTCTTTTGGAAGTGCTCCAACAGTTCCTGGGCATCGTCGTAGGAGATCGTCTTTTCCTCCACCACCGTAGCGGTGTAGACTGTACCAACGAGGGCCTGGGCTGTAACGGGCTCTTTCTGTTCTACTGCCGCCCGGACGGTTTCCCGCACTTCCTCCAATTCCGGGGGAAGCACTATCTCCTCCACCTTGGTGGCAGGATGGACCTTGCCGCCCTCATCGATGGCCCCGGTGGTCTTGAGGGTCTCCACCACCCGCTGGGCCTGCTCCGCCGTGACCGTCCGCTCCTCCTGGCGCTTTTCCTCGTAGACCATGCCGGAAAAAAGGCTCAGGTTCAGGACCCCGAACTTTACGCCAGTTTCGTCCTCGATCTCCTGTTGCAGCGTGGCAGCAAACTCAGCAAAGCTCTCGTTGGCCATGACATGTAGGACGTTGATGTCCCGGTCCTCCACCCGTTCCCCCGCCTGGTTGACACACAGCCGCAGGCCGCGGCCCACTTTCTGGCGGCAGGTAAACGTGGATTTCTGCTCGATCAGCGTGCAGACCTGGAACACGTTGGGGTTATCCCAGCCCTCCTTCAGCGCAGAGTGGGAGAAGATGAACCGCAGGGGGCAGTCGAAGCTCAGCAGCCACTCCTTGTCCCGCATGATGGTGTTATAGGTGTCGTCGTCCGCCTGGGTGTCGCCTTTGGTGTCCTTCAGGCGGCCCTTTTTGTCCTGGGAGAAGTAGCCGTTGTGCAGCTTGGACACATCGGCGGAAAACCGCTCCCGGATGGGGGCGTATTTCTCCCTGGCGATCAGCTCCCGGTAACAGTCCTCGAACATTTCGGCGTAGATTCCCGGCGTGCCGTCCTCGTGGCGGTATTTGTCCACCTTGTCGACGAAGAACAGGGACAGCACCTTGATCCCCCGGCCCATGTATCGCAGTTCCTTGTCCAGATGGGCCTCGATGGTGCGGCGGATCTGGGCCCTTTTCACCACGTTTTCGTCGATGTCCCCGATGGCCTTGCCCAGCGCCACCTCCTGGGTGTTGCCGAATTCGATATGCTCATAGCCGGGGGTGCAGTCGATGCCGGCCACGGTGTAGCCCTCATACAGCTCCCGCCCGCCGGACAGCAGAAACAGGTCATCCCCCGGCTTTACCGTCACCGTTTTCCGGGCCACAGCGCCGGTCTTGCCCTTCACGTCCATCTCCACTTTGGCCCGGAAGCCCTTCTCGTTGAACACCGACAGCAGGCGCACATAGGGCTGGTTGAAGCCCCCGGACACCTGGTTGGAGGACACGGCGATCTGCTTCACCAGCCCCATTTGATAGGCGTCCACCGGGGTCAGGCGGTAGAGCAGGTTGATCTTCTCCCGGTGGGTGGCCGAGTAGCGCAGCACGCACAGCGGATTCAGCGACGCGATGGCCTCCTTGGCCTTGGGGGTGTTGTCTACGCTCTGGGGCTCGTCGATGATGACGATGGGGTGTGTGTCCCGGATAAAGCCCATGGCTGTCTCGCCGTTCAGCTTGTCCTGGGCTTGGTTGATGATGTTCTCCGCCTTTTTGAAGGCGTCGATGTTGATGATCATCACCTCGATGTTGGCGCTGGCGGCAAACTGGCGCACGTCGGACAGCTTGGCGGAGTTGTAGATGAAATACCGGCAGGGCACGCTGTCGTATTGCAGGGCAAAGTGCTCCTGCGTGACCTGGAAGGACTTGTACACGCCCTCCCGGATGGCCACCGACGGCACTACCACGATGAACTTGGTGAAGCCGTACCGCCGGTTCAGCTCGAAGATGGTCTTGGTGTAGACGTAGGTTTTGCCCGTCCCCGTCTCCATCTCAATGGAGAATTGATTGCCCGCCAGATCGTCCGTTTGAGACAGATTGTTCTGCTTCTGGACTGCCTGCATATTGGCTAACAGCGTCTCTCCGCTGATACAAAGAGCGTTTCCCACGCCGTATTCCGTTTGCAGGACGGTTTGATTTCCGCTCTGCTCCATGCCAAAAGTGGCGGTGGTCCTCCGCTGGCCCGCAAAGAGGGAGCAGACGGCATCCACAGCGGAGGTCTGGAAATCCTGCTGCTTGAATTTGAGCTTCATCCTACCGCCTCCTCACACAATTTTTAACTCAATTCCCAGGTTTTCCAGCAGATAATGGGCGTTGGACATAGCTGAATTATCTGCTAGAGCATTCTCCGCCAGTACGATTTTCTGCGGCCCCAGCGCAGCCAGCTTTTCCACGACCTCTGCTGTCACGCCAGGTTGCAGACAAATCAGCATACTGTTTTGCTCCACGGTATAGACTGTCAGCCCATCCATCTCCATAAAGGCTACGTCCGCCGTTAGTGGATAACCCATTTTCAGCAGGATTTCATAGACCAGATCATCCTCGCAGCGGCCTGGTTTCAAGTTGTCGATGATTCCATCCATGCGGGCAAAGAGACTGTCCAAGTCACCGTTTTCAATCGGCGTGTCGTCCCAGAGCTTGAGGTTGGAGTTGTCCAGACGAAACACCTTGAACCCTGTGTCTATGTCTTTTCCAGCCTCAATCAACTTTTGACCAGCCCGGCGGATACGCTCCTTGCCAATCTCACAGATATTCGGATACCCGTTTCTCGCGGCCTCGCTCTTTTCGGCGCAGATCTCCGGGAGCTGCACCATGATAAACCGCCGGTTGCCGCCGTCCTCGGCGTTGAGCTGCATGACGGCGTGGGCGGTGGTGGCAGAACCGGAGAAGAAGTCAAGAATAACATCGTTCTGGTCAAGGAATGTTGCATGTTCTAAAGCACGAATTATCAATTTGACAGGCTTTGGATTTTCAAAAATCTTTGCTCCCATAAGTGCTAATAAATCTGCTGTACCCTCGTCTGTATTTCCGGCATATTCATGCTCCCAAAAATTGATAGGGGTCAATCCCCTTGCCTCTGACAGAAACATTTTTATTGATGGAACAGCAGATTTCCCGTCAAGTCCCCAATACAGCCGATTATCAGCAAGAAGTTCTTTATAAATATCTTCTGATCTCCGCCATGCGTTGGTTGTAGGATGCGTAGTTGTTCCTGTATTAGGATTGGTTATAGGATAACATAAATTAGGACGTTGCGCTGGTGTAGCTGGGTTTAGGAATGAAGCTCCTTTCCATACGCCACGGGGATCACCGTCTGGATTTGAGTATCGACTATCAGCTGCTTCTGTCCTTGGAAGTAGATTTACATTGAATGCACTTGACTTGGAATAAACAAAGATATGCTCAATTACTGTTGTAAAATCAACGGTATTGTTACTTCTGGTATATCTTTTCTGCCAAGAAATATCGCTCCTGAAATTTTCCTCGCCCATTATTTCATCACACAACTTTCGGAGATTTGCTGCTTCGGTATCATCAATCGAAATAAAAATAATCCCATCGTCCCGCAGCAGATTCGCCGCCAGCCGCAGCCGGGGGTACATCATGTTCAGCCAATTGGTGTGATAGCGGCCCATAGTTTCGGGGTTGCTTTTGGTGGTCTGGGCCGTGACTTCCTTATACCGGGCCAGAGGGTCGGCAAAGTCATCCTCATACACAAAATCATTGCCTGTGTTGTAGGGCGGGTCTATATAGATCATCTTCACCTTGCGGAAGTAGGATTTTTGCAACAGCTTCAAAACCTCCAGGTTGTCGCCCTCAATGTAGAGATTTTGTGTGGTGCCCCAATTCACGCTGTCCCCAGGCACGGGCCGGAGGGTGGCGGTACTGCGCTTCTGCGCCAGCCGGAGGCAGTCGCTTTTGCCTTTCCACTTGAACTCGTATTTCTCAAAGTCGTCCGTGATGTATTCGCCGCAAAGAGAAAGCAATTTATCAATGTCCAGCCGCCCCTCGGTGAAGCACTCCGGGAACACGGCGCGGAGCTTGTCCTTGTTGGCGGACTCCAGGTCCAAGGTAAGGCCGTCCAGTTTATTAGGTGTCATGCTGTCACTCCCCGCTGTAAACGCGCTGATTTCAACGCCCAATACATACGCAAAAGACGAACGCGGCGTTTTGACATTTTACCGCCTGCCCAATCAGCAAAATTCTCATGGGCAAACTGCGGCGGACAGCGTTTCTTGCAATCCTCAAGGCACTTCAGCTTTCTTTTACATTCTGTTTCATTTGTAGGAGCTTGCGGCAAACGACAGTATTCTGAAATAAAATCGTATTTCATTTTATAAGCCTCCATTTTTTATGGTTCTGCCCCCAATTATACCGCAAAATCGGCGTAATAACAATTTCATTTAGAAAAAATTTCAGAAGTCCCTAAAGCAAGAGGGACTTCTGAAATTTTTATAGGTTATAGAATGTTCTCAATAGAAATGATAAATCCGAACCCGTCCCCCACTTGGAAGACAGCGTTCGGATTATCATGAGTTGAAAAGTGCTGGTGATTCTGATACAAATGCACCCCCTTGCCACATAGGGGGTGCAGATTTTCCTGTTGTTTGGGGTAGTACACCAAGGGGTATGCAGTATAACTCCACGGGGGTGCAGGGAGGTATGCAACCGATACATTTGAACGTGACCGGTGAACGCTTTTTTAGGTGTTTTTGAAAAGGCAAACCATGTTGATTTTGACAAATGCTTCTTTCAAATGCGGACAAATATATTTACTGCGTCTCTTAAGCTGCATTTCGCCATAGGGAGTGATTGCTTATTCTATATCTGATGAAACTTGACAAAAGGATATGGACATTTTGTCGAACTTTGGTATAATAGCTATAATTATTGAGATAGGCTGCGGAAACCAAGTGGAGGGAAAAGAAATGTTCGATAAAATCGTTTCGGCTCGTATTGAAGAAACTATGTCTGAAGTTACCGGTAATACCCTGATCTTCTTGAAAGGATTCCCAATCCTTCAAATTCAAAAGTTGATTCAACACCCGAATGCGTTACTTGCGGATTCATCTTTCATTGAAAATGGTTTTTTGAATCTGGATGCGCTGAACAACAAGTGGTTTGATTTTGTAGCTGCAATCCAACAGGCAAGCGGCCCGTTAATTGGTTTCTATGAGGAACTGGTGGCAATCGGGCCGTTCCTTGATCGACTGAATGTGGAAAGGATTGTCGTTGTCGAGAACAATATTCTGATGCCTTGGGTTCCCTGTTGTTTTCCGTATGATGTCGCTTTGCTTCTCTTTGATTTCTGGCAAGATGAGCATGAGCCACGTGAAGATACCGTTCAACGGTTGACTCAATATTACGGCGATGTAAAGCTGTTCGACTCGCAATTTGCCCTGCTGTTGCCTGTTTCTTTAGACGATGAGCGAATTGTGACCGTTCCATTCTGGACAGGTGAACCTCCGGCGGTTGAGCCGGATCCTGATGTGGAGCGCATTGAAGTTGGCAGCTATCGGGATTGGGAATACTGCCTTGATTTTTCATGCGGGAAATTCTCTCCAGCCCTTTTTTTGCAAAAGAGCAATATCCTCGGACCGAGGCAGAATGCGTTACTTTGTGCCGCCGACCAGCTTGGCGTTCCGGTCTATGTGGATGAGGCAGAACTCTATAAAGAAAAATTTATATACGATGACAGCCAGTTTGTTCCGATCCTTCAAAAATACTGGGGAAACGCGGCGGCTTTTCGTCCATTGCTTTTTTACAAGGATCCCGATCGCTCTTTAGAAACAGAGGCCCTGTCTCAGGGACAGGTCATCGCGGAGATTGTCGATCAGTGCGAAGCGGCTCAAAGCGGTGAACCGTTCAGCAATATTTTTATCACGGCTCCAACCGGATCAGGCAAGTCTATTTTGTTCCAAATCCCCGCGTTGTACCTAGCAGAGAAATACGGTCTGGTCACGATCGTTGTTTCTCCGCTGATTGCGCTTATGAACGATCAAGTCGATCAACTGCGCCGGGAGAGAGGAATATCCATTGCGGCTTGCATCAATTCCTCCATGAGCATGGAAGAACGTAGCAGCATTGTTGAGCAGATTCAAGCCGGCAGCATATCACTGCTGTATCTTGCCCCGGAACTTTTGCTAACTACCCATCTGCAATCTTTCTTGGGTGGCCGATCGATTGGGATGATTGTTATCGACGAAGCGCACACAGTTACAAGCTGGGGCCGAGATTTCCGATCTGACTATTGGTTTTTGGGCGATTTCCTAAAGAAAACGGCCCGGGATGGGTTGGTTTTCCCAGTCCTATGCCTGACGGCCACCGCCGTATACTCCGGCGAAGATGATGTGGTGAACGATACCATTCAGGAACTTGGTTTGGAGAAAACAATCATCCACCTTGGAAATGTCAAGCGTGATAATATCAGTTTTGATATTCAGCGCCATGAACGTGACCAACTGACACAAAAGGTGGATACGGAAAAAATGATGCTGGCTATGCGGCGTATGCAGGAGTACATCGAGCAAGGCGAGAAAGTTCTCACCTATTTTCCTTATAGAAGCCAAGTCGACCAGATGTACGCTCTCGTTCCGGACAATCAGCACATGAGGATCAGACGATATCACGGTCAGATTCCATCCGCTGAGCGGAAAATGACGGAACGCGACTACAAGTCCGGAACCGCAATGGGACTGGTCTGCACAAAGGCTTTTGGCATGGGAATTGATGTGGGAGACATTACTCATGTGATTCATTTTGCCCCCACCGGTACTCTTTCGGACTATGTACAGGAAATTGGCAGAGTTGCACGAAATCCGAAGATTCAAGGCATTGCCCATATCGATTACTTCTCCAGTGACCTGCGCTATGTTCGTGCTTTGAACGGAATTTCTGAAATGCGGCAGTACCAACTGCGTGAAATTCTGAAAAAGCTCTGCGTAATCTACCGCACCAAGAAACGGCGCAATCTGCTGATTTCTTCCGAAACCTTTGAGTATCTCTTTAAGGAAAACGAGGTAGAGAACCGTACAAAGTCCGGTTTGATGCTTCTGGCGAAAGATTTGAGCAACAAATATACTTTCCCGGTTTTGATCGTACGACCCAAGGCGATGCTTTCTAAAAATTATATCAATGTTCCAGATGAGATTGAATCTGAATTTTTGAAGAAGTATGGAGCGTATGCAAAATTTCAGACAGGTATACAAAAGAGGACGGTTGCCGCCAAAAATGAAGCATTAGCATCGGGTATAACGGTGTACAGCACAGGAAAGACTTTCCTGGTGGATATGGCAGCAATTTGGGAGAACTGCTATTCGGACCGAGCTTTTGGAATGTTTAAGAAGGAGTTCTTTGAACAGTGTTTTAAAGTGGGAAAGTCAGAATACCACGTTTCCCCACGTGTTAGAGTAGAAATCCGTTACACGGACAGCTATGCCTCTGCGATGCAGTGTGTGGATGAAGTGATGACGGCCATCGTAGAATTGTTCAGAAATTATAAGGGCGGGGAAGTCAAACAGTTCACGCAGCGCCAATTCGAAACAGATTTGGAAGAAACGTTAGGAAGTAAAGTGCTCCCGCACGATAAAATGGGCCTGCTGCTGGACATTTTTACAGAAAATGCGGATGCGGACGCCGCTTACTCAAAGGCCAGGAGCCAACTGCGAGTATTGAGAAAACGTAAGCAAGCAGGGGTGGATGAGAGCGTCTATTTTGTGAGTAACGCATCTTATGCGCAACTTCTCAATTTCTTCCACAGGCAAATCGACCAATGCTCTCCGAACAGCCCGGACAATACATTCTTTTGTTTCTATCCGCTGACACAAAACCGGCAAATTGAAATTATGCCGCTCCTGCGTCTGCTGGAATTGCTGGGCGCGGCAACCTATGAAATCCGTGGTGGTGAAAAGGCAGAGGTATTTATCCGTATCAACGATCCAATGAAATTGGAATATCTCTCAAACAGCGGTAAATATGTTAATCAGGTTTTACGTTCTATTCAAGAGCATCACCGCAATAACGAGCGTATTCTTGCGGCATTTTTCGCTACAGAAATGAGTACAGAGAAACGCTGGGAACTTATTGAGCAATACTTTCTGGGAAATGAGGACTATGTCCGCCAAGTGTTAAACATTAATTTGTAAACGCAATACTGAGAAGAGTAATCAAGATAGTGGCGTTTAAGGCCCCACTGTACTTCACTCCGTATAGGGGATGTTCCTTGCGTTGCTTTATAGCTGTCCCTGTGTTCTCGCCGGAAAGGTACTTTCGTTTTGCATCTGTACCTTTCCAGCGAGAGTTGAGATCCAATTCCAATACTATTACCTTGGTCGTTTATGTGGTTATCCTTCAATCTCCATCCCATTCTGGAAAGTGAACACCAACCGCCCATCGTGATAGGCCGTGGCCTTCTGTACCACCGCCAGCCAGAGAGCGTTGTCAAACTCCGTGACGCCAGCATCCCGTTCATGCACAGCGAACATGAACCCGCCGATGATGTCGGCTCTGGTCTGCCGCTGCTTTTTCTGCTCCTGGAGGGTATCCACCCTGGTTTTGGCTTTCTCATACCTCGTCACATAGCCGTTGTACGTTGGCGAGACCCACATGACGTGCGGCTGGGATGATCGCCTGTACCATATCCATGACTTCGCGGAAGAGATGGAGCAGGCCGGTAACACGGTCATCCCCCTGCGCTCCAGCCTGCCAGAAAAGTGCTTTGCTGCCCTGGAGACCACCGGAGAGACTATCATCATCCACCGGGGCGTTAAGGGCTGCACGCCCACGGGGCAGCGCCCGGAGGGCGTCAGCGGCCAGGAGGGGGCAGACAAGCTCAACGAACAGATCGGTGTTAGGAATGGCTGGGCCTCGTGATGAGCTGTCCGCTCTTTTTCCTTAGTGGGCTGCCCCCTTTGTCCCGCTTGATGCTGTCCTGCATGATTAGGGTGATGATGCGGTTCATGTAGGGTGATGTGAAGGTAATCGTGTTGTCAGCCTCCTCATATCCCAGAAATACCATAACTGGGTAGTAGCCTTTCGCGAGTCTGCCCGACTCGTTAGTTTCCACGATGCCCCAGAGCGACGAATAACTGCTTATTTTTCCTACGATCCGGTTTACGGTATCCTGGTTGATGTTGCGCGACATACCGAGTGCTTTAACGTAATCCGGGATATAAATGGTGACATTATGCGATAGAAACTGCTTGGCATCAGTACCAATGAGCTGGGCTATGTCCTCAATATTCTGATTATATTTTTTGAGAAGGGTGCCATATAGGAATCGAAGGGTCTGCAAATCTATCTTTTCCGCCGGTGGCATGGGAGCGTCCGGGATATCGAGGAGCATATCAAGGTCCGACTGCTGGATCTCCCGCCCATCGTAGTACAGCTTATCGTCCCTATAATCAAGGTGGGCCCTGATATTGTCGCCCATCATGACAAGTCGTGTGCCCTTGGTACTCAGTGACATGGCGCTTTCCCAGGGGTGGATCGTTATGATGGGCAGATTGGAGGGGAGCTTGTCCGCTTTGCCCGCGAGCTGTCTCGTCCGGTAGCGGCGATTAGTCAGCTTGGCAGCGTACGCTTCCCATGCGTCCATCCAGTCATCCATCGGGTCAAGGATGACCGTTTCGCCGGTTTCCGTAGTTGTATAATGCAAGTGGAAGGCCCCGGGGATGGGGACAGCGAACAGGATATTTTCCGTGTCGTGGCATACGGCGATCATTTCAAATTTCTGGTCCGTGCGCTCTTTAAGTTCCGTGAGTGTCATTTTACTTCTACCTCTATAGTTAGTATCTTTTTTGCAATCCGCCCCGCGTCAGAGGAGCTTGCCATCGGCGGCGGTCAGCCCGTACTCCATGGCGAACATCTCCGGCGGGGGAACCCAGCAGCTAGGATGAACCGACCTGACACGCCGGACAAGTTCATTGTAGTCAATTTTGTCGCATTTGGTCATCTGTCGCTCCGCTACCAGGCGGCGTACCGTGCGTAGCGCATAGGGGCGGTCATACATCCTTTTTATCATAGGATCTCCGCCGGACTCCCGCCAATAGGCACAAAGCCCTGGGGTGCCGCCATCAGGAGCTTCGACCCCGAAGATTAGCCCTGGGGCGACGTACTGCTTGGCAGAGCCGTCGGTTATTGCCATGAGCCCGCGACCGACTTTACGCCAGTTCGGTATACCGCGGCACGTCCCGAAAGGGCCATAAGGCCCAGCATGGATGCCTACGCTGTTAAAATCCATTTTTTCACCGCCTTTCAAACCGTCAAACGCCAAAAAAGCGGCAAGCGGAAATACATACGACCTAATTGTCGTATACATTTCCGCTTGCCGCTACGTGTCTAATTTGGCGTCTCTGTCTCTTGGGCTTTTACGCCAGCACCCTCACCCACATGTCTGTCGCGCCTTAATCCCGCCAATGTAGGTAGACGGGGGCAGCTTTTCCACACAAGCGATATTAAATTGTAACATTTTCAATGGTAGAATTCTATTATATAACTATATTACCATATAATACTGGAAATGTCAAGGATAAATTAAGGCAAATTGAAAAAATATTATACTGACCGGGCAAAAAGATAGGGGTGTCCGGATGGATACCCCTATCTTTTTATTATGCGCAGCCCTGCCCACCAAGCCCCGCCAATTTATAAAACGTCGTCCGCTTCGTCCCGGTCAGTTCCATGGCCCTCGTGGCCGTGATCTTTCCGGCCTTCCAGTCCGAGATCACCTCGTCCCAGTTCTCCGGCTTCCGGGCCCGCGGCCTGCCCAGGTACTTCCCCTTGCTCTTGGCGGCGGCGATACCCTCGGCCTGCCTCCTCCGGATGGTGACCCGCTCCTGCTCGGCGATGGTGCTTAACACCTCGATCAGGATGTTGTTGACCATCTCCTGGATCCACTCCTGGCCATCCGGAAAGTCGAGCATGGTAGTCGGCAAGTCGAGTACCTTCAGTCGGATGCCGTTGGCCCTGAAATACTCCAGTTCCCGCTTGATGTCGCCCTTGCTGCGGCTCAGCCTGTCAAGGGATGTGACGACCAGCGTGTCGCCCCGCCGGAGCAGGCCGTCTTTCAAAAGCTGGTAGCCCTTCCGATCCAGGTCTTTCCCGCTCTCCTTGTCCGCGATGATGTCACGCTCCTGGATGCCATGCTCGGCCAGCGCCAGCAGTTGGCGATCCAGGTTCTGCTCCTTCGTGCTGACACGCGCATAACCATATGTCCTGTTTTCCATGTTGGATCACCTCTTATCTGACCATATACATACCTACACGTCAGGGTCCGCCGTCATGGACGGTGGACCCATGGGGCAGCGCGGGGAGACCATGGTATTCTGACGGAAATGGAAAGAAAGGGGATAGCTGCCCGGCAACTGACTGGGCA
>OFGA01002321.1_pt1 | contig 11812 bp, 14 predicted proteins | sample 1521471 | NCBI WGS metagenome assembly OFGA01 (sample SAMEA3504086, study PRJEB24116) | mouse gut metagenome | biome: mouse gut; feature: mouse-associated habitat; material: faeces | place: Denmark | collected 2011
GTTGTATCGCTATTTGGGCTGCTATCCGTGCTTAACACGTGTAGACACTATCTAGGATGTACGCATTTTCCGTACTTAATGCAGGAATTAAGTGCGTGTGCAGCAGTACCAGTAATTGATCCTGCGGAAATCATATATGACATTATCGTAAAAACGGAGGAGGGAATTCTATGGACTGAAAAAGAATAATTTCTTTGGTTGCAGCTTTCAGCATTGTTTCCGGATTTGTAACAGGGCAGGAGATTCTTCAGTTTTTTGCTTCATATATTGGATATTTAGGGATTATCATTTGTTTGTGCATTGCCTGTACACATTACTTAAAAAAGAAAAGACTCATACGAAAACGAAAGCACCCATGAAATAAGCAAAACCAGGAGGCGAAAAAGATGATTCAATTTGCAGACAGAATGAGTATGCTGAAAGGGTCAGAGATTCGTGAGTTTATGGCTCTGACCGCAAAATCTGATTTTATTTCTTTTGCCGGCGGAATGCCAGCTCCAGAGTTGTTTCCTACAGAGCAGATTATGGAAGCAGCTCGCATTGTCTTAGAAGAAAAAGGGCAGGAAGCGCTGCAGTATGGCACCACAGAAGGGATTCCCAGACTGCGAGAACAGATAGCAGAGCGTATGAAAGCAAAAAATAATATTTCTACTGATGCGGATCATATCCTCATGACATCAGGTTCACAGGAAGGATTGGCCTTTTCCGCGCAGGTTTTCTTGAATAAGGGAGATGTTGTTTTGCTGGAGAGCCCTTCTTATTTAGGTGCTATCAACGCTTTTAAAACCTGTGAGCCAAACTTTATTGAAATCCCTACAGACAGTGATGGGATGCTGATGGACGAGTTGGAAAACGTTTTACAATCTACGGAAAACGTGAAAATGATCTATGTGATTCCGGATTTCCAGAATCCTTCTGGCAAAACATGGTCTTTAGAACGCCGAAAACAATTTATGGAATTGGTAAACCAATATGAAATTCCAGTAATTGAAGATAATCCCTATGGAGAATTGCGATTTGAAGGGGAGTATCTGCCTGCATTAAAATCAATGGATACAAAAGGATTTGTTGTCTATTTGGGAACTTTTTCAAAAATTTTGGCGCCGGGATTCCGTTTGGGCTGGATTTGTGCGAAAGAAAAGATACTGGCTAAATATAATTTTATCAAACAGGCATATTCTCTTCAGGCTCCTACAATTTCCATGTTGATTGCTTCCCAGTGGATGGATATGTATGATCTGGATGCCCATGTGGAAAAGATTAGAGATTGTTATAAAAAACGCAAAAACATTATGTTGGAAATCATGAGAAAAGAATTGCCAGATTCTTGTACTTTTACCGATCCGGAAGGAGGGCTGTTCACTTGGATCGAACTGCCGGAGCATGTAAATGCAAAAGAACTTTCTGTGAAGTGTTTCAATGAAAAGGTTGCTTTTGTAACAGGTACAGGCTTTTATCCAAATGGCGGACATGAAAATACACTGCGCCTGAATTACTCGAATATGCCAGAGAAAAAGATAAAAGAAGGCATGTTGAAACTTTGTAGAATCATCAAAGAAAATATTTGAGATACAAAAGCTAAACTGGAAACCCTCATCTGGAGATATTTCATCAGTTATTGGAACAACAGGAGAATATGCTCTTCCAATGAGGGGCTTCCTCCTATGGTCAAGCGGCAGAGATATTATGAATCTCTGGATACTGCTGCTTAGGCATTGATATCCTTGCATATAAGGTGTCAACTAAAATGATACAACATCACTCCTATGTTTTTATTTGTGGTTGCCAGACCACCTTTATCATAACACAGGAGAGTTATTCTATTGCTAAAGCTTTTTTTACTTCCCCCCCCAGTATAACCAGGAGTTTTGTCTTGCCTATTCGGCGCGCAAAAACTGAAAGGACAGGAAAATCCCTGTCCTTTTCTATTCCCCCATGCCTTTCCTCTGTCTGTAAATCGGCAGAGGGATTTTTTGTATTTTTGCATGTTTTATCCACAATTTCAGAGGCCCTCTGGGGAAATCGCCGGAAATGAAACAAAAACTATGCATTTTTTGCACAGAAACCAAACAGACAAACTCTTGAACATTCCTACAATATGCGTTATGATAAATAGGCGGAGAAGCATGAAGGAAATCTGCTTGGCTTCTCTGCTTTTTTGATAAATTAAGGAGGCAGAAAGATGTCACAGGAGAGTGAGAAGAAAAAAGACCCGAATCCGAACAACATCGGCGGGCAGGCAGTTATAGAGGGCGTTATGATGCGGGGAAAAGAAATCTACGCCATGGCCGTGCGCAATCCGGAGGGCGGCATTACCGTTGAAAAAAAGGAATGGGGCGGCTTAGGAAAAAAAGGGCTGTTCCGTTTCCCGATTTTTCGCGGGATTTCCGCTTTTTGGGATTCTCTGGTAACAGGGACGAAAATACTGATGCGTTCAGCAGAAATTGCCGGGGAGGATTGGACTGAGGAAGAACTCAGCCCGTTTGAAAAATTTTTGCAGGATAAACTGGGCGACAAAATCAACGATATTCTAATTTATTTCAGCGTGTGCCTTTCCCTTGTGCTTGGAATGCTGCTGTTTTTCCTGTTGCCAGTCTGGCTGGGGAACTTTTTCAAAACTATGGTGCCTGTATGGGCATTGGGCGTAATTGAGGGACTTCTGCGCATTTTGATTTTTCTGGCGTACCTGTTTCTGATTTCCCGTATGAAGGAAATCAAGCGGGTATTCCAGTATCACGGTGCAGAGCATAAGACAATCAACTGCTTTGAAAGCGGCGCGGAACTGACCGTAGAAAACGTGCGCCCCTGCACAAGGCTGCATAAACGCTGCGGGACCAGCTTTCTGCTGTTTGTCATGCTGATAAGCATGGTGGTATTCTTTTTTGTGCGGACAGACCAGCTCCTTCTGCGTCTGGTAACGCGTATCCTGCTTGTGCCGTTTATCGCAGGGATTTCCTATGAGGTAATCCGCTGGGCAGGACGTTCGGAAAGCAAACTGGTACAGATGGTCAGCTATCCTGGCTTCTGCCTGCAAAAGCTGACGACCGCAGAGCCGGATGACAGCCAGATCGAATGCGCTATTGCCGCGATGAAAGGGGTACTGGAAAGTGAGCAGGAATAATCCCCTGACATTTGGCGGCGCACTGCGGGAAGGCAGAGCAATGCTGAAAGCTGCTGGAAAATCCGATTACGCGCTGGAAGCTGCTCTTTTACTGGAACATGCAGCAGGGCTGACACGTGCAGAGCGGATACTGCGGGAAAATGAACCCCTCCCCGTACAGGCAGATACAATATACCAGCGGTTTCTTTCGGAACGGGAAAACAGCCGTCCCTTGCAATATATTCTGGGGGAATGGGAATTTATGGGCCTGCCCTTTTTTGTGGGCGAAGGCGTGCTGATTCCCCGTGATGATACTGAAATACTGGTAGAATCCATACTCGAAAAACAAAATGGCTGTGGAACCCTGCTGGATATCGGCACAGGCAGCGGTTGTATTCCGGTTGCCCTTGGGAAATATGGAACATTTGATAATCTGCTTGCTGTGGATATCAGTCCGGCAGCATTGACGTATGCGGAAAAAAACGCACAACGCAATGGCGTGGAAATTACATTTTATGAAAGCGATTTATTTTCCGCTTTACCTGAGGAATGGAAAGGCAGGCTGGATGCGGTCATTTCCAACCCTCCCTATATCCGGCGGAAGGAAATCCCGACACTGATGCAGGAGGTACGGGAGTTTGAGCCGTGGAGCGCATTGGACGGAGGGGCGGACGGGCTAGATTTTTACCGCCGCATCATTCAGGAAAGCCGGAAATGGCTCCGTCCGGGCGGCTGGCTTTTTTTTGAAATCGGATATGACCAGGGAAAAGATTTACTGCGCCTTATGAAGGACGGCGGCTTTATACAAGTTGAAATCCGGAAGGATCTGGCAGGGCTGGACAGAGTGGTATTTGGCAGAAAAACAGAAACGGAGTTGGAAAGCAATGTTTGACCGTTTGGCGGAAATTGAACAGAGATATATGGATTTGGCGGACCAGGTCAACGACCCTGATATCATTGCCAATCAGACAGAATGGCGGCGGTTGATGAAGGAATACAGCGATTTGACGCCGATTGTGGAAAAATACCGGGAATACAGGGAAACCAAAAACGCCATAGCAGAAGGAACAGAGCTTTTGGGTGAAAAGCTTGAGGATGATTTTCGAGAACTGGTAAAGGAAGAGCTTTCGGAAAATAAAGAACGGTTTGAAACTCTGCAAAAGGAGATCATGCTACTACTCCTGCCAAAAGACCCGAATGATGAGAAAAATGTCATCGTGGAAATCCGCGGTGGTGCGGGCGGCGATGAAGCGGCATTGTTTGCAGGGGATTTATACCGGATGTACGCGCGGTATGCTGAACGCCGCCGCTGGAAAACTGAACTGATGAACACCAGTGAAAGTGATTTAGGCGGATTCAAAGAGGTTTCCTTCATGATAACCGGCAAGGGAGCGTATTCCCGCCTGAAATACGAAAGCGGCGTACACAGAGTACAGAGGATTCCCGCAACAGAAAGCGGCGGACGAATCCACACCTCCACCGTAACAGTTGCTGTGCTGCCGGAAGCGGAGGAGGTCGATGTGCATATTGATATGAACGATGTGCGCGTAGATGTGTTCCGCGCTTCGGGCAACGGCGGGCAATGTGTCAATACAACAGATTCTGCCGTCCGTATGACACACCTGCCGACAGGCATTGTAGTATCCTGCCAGAATGAAAAATCTCAGCTGAAAAATAAAGAACAGGCGTTAAAGGTGCTGTATGCCCGCGTATATGAACGGGAACGTCAGGCGCATGACGCGGCTATCTCCGCAGACCGTCGGGCACAAGTCGGCACAGGTGACAGGAGCGAGCGCATCCGCACATATAATTTCCCGCAGGGGCGGGTAACAGACCACCGTATTGGTCTGACGCTGCATAAAATTGATTCCATTCTGGACGGAGAACTGGACGAAGTCATGGACGCACTGATTACAACAGAGCAAATGACAAAATTACAGGAAGGGTGATATCATGCGGAAAAAAGCATTTCTCTTTTGGTTTACAGCTTCGGCGGCGGTAATGCTCCTGCTGCCATGGCTTGCCGTAACTTTCGGGAATGCCGATACGGGAATGGGCATAACTCTTGCACTGTTTTTTGCTGTTGACCCTGCGTATTCTGTCCTTGTGGGCATTTTTGCAGGAAAAGACGTCAGAAAAATGTGGAGCCTGCCAATTATTTCGGCAGCCCTGTTCCTGCCTGGCGCATGGATATTCCTTGCAGGAAATGAAACGTCGTTTTTCCTGTACGCAGGCGTTTATCTGGCTTTGGGAATCGCAGCAATGCTGGTTTCCTGCTTCGCATATCATAAAATCAGTCAGTAATACCCAAAATACAAAAGGCTGTATGGACATTTTCATCCATACAACCTTTTTTTCATTTCTATTTCTTATTCGTTGTCTACTTTATACATATGCTTGATAAGGTCCAGAGCCTTGTTGCTATAACCCCATTCATTATCATACCAGCAGACCAGTTTTACAAAGTGGTCGTTCAGCGCGATACCAGCCTTTGCGTCAAAGATAGAAGTATGTGCATCGCTCAGGAAGTCGCTGGAAACAACGTCGTCTTCCGTATAATCCATGATGCCCTTCATTTCGTTTTCACAAGCGCGCTTTACAGCGTTCTTAATATCTTCGTAGGTTGCTGCCTTTTCCAGACGGCAGGTCAGGTCTACAACAGAAACGTCGATAGTCGGCACGCGGAAGGACATACCTGTCAGCTTGCCATTCAGCTCAGGGATTACCTTGCCGACAGCCTTTGCCGCACCTGTGCTGGAAGGGATAATATTTGCGGAAGCCGCACGGCCGCCTCTCCAGTCTTTTTTGGAAGGACCATCTACTGTTTTCTGTGTTGCCGTAATGGAATGAACTGTTGTCATCAGACCTTCCACAACGCCAAAGTTGTCATGGATAACCTTTGTCAGCGGTGCAAGGCAGTTAGTTGTGCAGGACGCATTGGATACGATATTCATATCCTTTGTATATGTGTTGTTGTTAACGCCCATAACGAACATCGGTGCATCTGCGGAAGGTGCGGAAATGATAACCTTTTTCGCACCGCCTTCAAAATGCGCGGATGCTTTATCCATCGTTGTAAACAGGCCTGTGGATTCCAGAATATATTCCGCGCCGGTTTCCTTCCAGGGAATGTCCTTGGGATCCATCATGTTGTATACCGTTACTGTATGCCCATTGACTACCAGCTTGCCATTCTCGTTTTTCATTTCACCGCTGAAACGGCTGTGCGCGGAATCGTATTTCAGCATATACATCATATAATCTACGTCAATGAACGGATCATTTACCGCAACAATCTCTACATCGCCCCGCTCCAACGCCGCTCTGAAAAACAACCGTCCAATACGGCCAAAACCATTGATACCTACTTTAAGCATGAAAAATTCCTCCTCATTGTTTTAATATTATGTGGGACACTTTCCATATTGGCATTCCAAAAATGTCCTATTGGTTATAGTATACCACAAAAAAAAATTTCCACAACATAAAACTGAAAATTTTTTTCATTTTTTTGGAAAAACAACTCTCTGCAAAAATCCCTTTATCAATAAAGAAAGAAAAAGCAGGCACGGAACAGCATCATGGATTCCCATGCGCCGTCCGGCCTGTTTCTTTATGGAGAACAGACGCGGCAGCGCACCTGCCTCCATTGTCCCCATTCCTTTGCTGTTTTATGCGCGCTTAGTATTCATCATTCTGAAACATGTCAATAATACTCAGCGTCAGAAGTGCCGCAGATACTGCAAACGACACTGCGCTGACAACCAAACGAGATATCTTCATTTTCTTTCCCCTCCCTCTTTGAAAGTCTTGCAAAATTCCCCGAATTGGACTATCATAGAAACGGGGAAATGGTTCCAAAACAAACCATGTTTTGCAGGCTCCCCGCCGTTTGCAATATTTTATCATGTTCACAGTAAGATGTAAAGATGAATACTCCGCGGCATTTGCGGCACCGCCGTATTTTTCCGCTGGGATATATACAGGGTACATCCGCCCTGAGGAAATTTTATAAGACAGGAGTGTTTTTTATGTTATTTGGAGTTTCCGCCGTATCGAAAGAGTTGAATTTCCGTCAGAACACAATGTGCCAGAAATGCGGGAAATACAGCAGCGTTTCCGTTTACATGATGTATTCCACATTCAGCATTTTTGCCCCGCTTTTCAAATGGGGAAAGAAATACTACGCTGTTTCTGACTGCTGTGATATGGTCTTTTCCGTCAGTCCCGAAGCGGGGCAGGCCATTGAGCGCGGCGAAGAAACGCAGCTCTGGAAACAGGATATGCAGATTGTGGGACGTGCCTCTCACTGCCAGAAATGCGGGTTCCCCTTAACGCCCGGACAGCAGACCTGCCCGAAATGCCACACAAAGCTGTAAAGGAAAACTCTCTGGATTTTTCAGCAGAACGCGCTCTGTACTTACATTATTATCACTCAGTCAGGCGTCCCGCCCCGCCGCACAGCCTTGCGGCAGAGTGGGACGTCTGCGTATTTTCCTTACTTATTCCATTGCCCGCCGCATCCGCAGCAATGTCTTTTTCTCGATACGTGAAACCTGTACCTGTGATATGCCAATTTCCTTTGCCACATCCGCCTGTGTCCTGTCCTGAAAATATCGCATTAAAATTATCTGGCGTTCTTTTTCCTCTAATGTTCCCATCGCCTCTTTCAGTGAAAGCCTGTCCAGCATTTTCTCATTCTCTGTTGTATCCGAAAGCTTGTCAATCAGCCGCAGAGGCGCCTCCTCCCCGCCTCCTGCCGCCGCATACAGGCTTTCTACTTCCCGCCCTGCCTCCAGCGCAAGAATCACTTCCTCCGGTTCCACTTCTAAGGCCTCCGCAAGTTCCTGCATCGTCATCTCGCGGTTTTCTTCCAGCATTGCTTTCTCCTGCAAGCGTTTTGCCCGAAATGCCAGCTCCTTCAGGCTCCGACTGACCTTTACCGCTCCATCGTCCCGTAGAAAACGCCGAATCTCCCCCATCACCATCGGTACTGCGTATGTCGAAAATTTTACATCAAAAGCAAAATCGAATTTCTCAATGCATTTCAGCAGGCCAATCGCCCCAATCTGGTACAAATCTTCCTGCTCCGCGCCGCGCCCCTTGAACCGGCGCACAACACTCCATATCAGCCCTGAGTTTTCCCGCAGCAGAATATCTTTCGCCTCCTGGTCGCCCTGCTGTGCCTTCTGAATGAGTGTAAATGTATGCTCCATTCCGCTCACCTCATTCTTCAGAGAGTGTTTTTTCCATATAAACCCGTGTGCCTTCGCCCACTACGCTCTCTACCCGCATATTTTCCATAAAGGTTTCCATGATTGTAAATCCCATGCCGGAGCGTTCCAGTTCCGGCTTGGAGGTATACAACGGTTCACGCGCCTGTGCAACGTCCTCAATGCCGCGTCCCTGGTCCGCAACCTCTATGTAAACCTTCCGCTCCTGATATGCGCAGTACAGCTCTACCATGCCCTCCCGCCGTTCGTAGCCGTGGATGATAGCATTCGTTACCGCTTCCGATACCGCGGTCTTGATATCTGTGATTTCCGAAACCGTAGGGTCAAGCTGTGAAAAAAAGCCTGCCGCAAACAGCCGCGCAAAGCTCTCATTTTCCGATACTGCCGTAAAAAATACCCTTGCTTCGTTCTCCGGCCTCATTCCGCCTCCCTCCCTTCCACATAGGCAAGCGCGGCTTTCAGCTCATCATAATCCGGCAGCAGCCGCCCCAGACCGGAAAGGGCAATGATATCCGCGACCTTCGGGGATGCGCAGGCAATGGCAACACGCCCGCCCAGGCTCTGTATCTGTTTGTACCGCCCAATCATCATGCCGATTCCGGAGCTGTCCATAAAGGTCACCTCCCGAAAACAGAAAATAATATTCTTCCCGCTGATTTGTTCCAGGGCCCTGTCAATCTTCAGGCGGAGTTCGCCTGAAGTATGATGGTCAATTTCTCCTGAGATATGGGCAATCAGCGTCTGATTCCTTTTTGTAAAACGCAGTTCCATCTCGTTTCCTCCTTCCAATTACGCTAATAACACTATACCTGATTTTAGAAGCGTCCCACGTTTTTTCCTCCGCAAGTTACGGCAGGATATGCCACGTCCTGAAAAAAAAGGACAGAATCATTCCTGTTCAGACACGCACAGACAACGGCGCCGCATCATAAAATGAATAAAAACCTGAAAACCTTGAGGACTTTGCCCTCAAACTCTCTCAAGCCTGTCAGTACTTTGCCTGCGGCGTCCGGACTTCTTTCCGGTAACTGTTGAAATGGCTTGACCCCAAACTTTATTTTCAATCGTTAAAATGGGGCAAGGGCTGAAAACCCTTGCAGGGTGCGGGACAGCGTCCCGCGGTTTTTCCACAGGAGGTGCGTCTGTGTTCCCTTTTCTTATCGCTATCCCGCTTCTGACGGCGTTTTCCTCGTCCGGCTCCTTCCCCAAGCCCCTCTCGCGGGAGGAGGAGCAACGCTGCCTGCAGCAGTTCTTGAACAGCACAGAGGAAGAACGCGAAGCCGCAAAGCGGGAACTGATACTGCACAATCTCAGGCTGGTAGCGCATATCGCCAAAAAATACGCCAGCCCGCAAAGAGATCAGGAGGAACTGATTTCCATTGGCATTGTCGGGCTGATTAAGGCAATCCTTTCCTATAACGCAGAAAAAAGCATCCGTCTGGCAACCTATGCTTCCCGATGCATCGAAAATGAAATTCTGATGTCGCTTCGGTATACAAAGAAATTTCAGAATGATGTTTCGCTTCATGAACCAATCGGCACAGACCGCGACGGGAACGAACTTGTCATGCTGGATGTCATCAATGTCGAACTACCAGATTTCGCCGACCAGCTTGATTTTTCCATACAATCGCAAAAAATGCTGCGTGCCGTTCGCGAACGGCTGACCCCAAGGGAGCGGCTCGTTATCTGTCTGCGGTATGGCCTATGGAATCAGGATGTGCTGACCCAGCAGGAAATCGCCGGAAAACTCGGCATATCGCGCTCCTATGTTTCACGCATTGAAAAAAAAGCGTTGAAAAAACTCAACGCCGCTTTAGAGGAATAAACAGGGCTCTGCCCTGCTACATAGCTTTTTTCCCAAAAGAAAAAAGCAGGCTTTTTCACCCGCTTCTTATCTTATTCATATTTCTTATCTCGTGATTATCCTTTTTCCAGAAAATGATTCCCTTCCGCAATCATACGCAGCATTCTCTTGAGTATCGCGGTTTCCTCCGCAGAAAAGCATTTCAAGACTTCCTCATTCACCTCATCTATGATTTTAGAAATCGGCTCCTGTAAGCTTTTTCCCTTTTCCGTTGGAATTACGCGCACCTCGCGCCTGTCCTCTCGATTTGTCACCCTGTCAATCAGACCTTTTTTCTGCATCCTGTCCAACACACCCGAAATAGTCGAGGTTTCCAGACAGAGTATTTCCGAAATCTGTTTCGGCGTGGCAAATTCCCTCTGCCAGAGGCAGCTTAAAATACCATACTGCGATGGCGTAATGTCATAAGGCGCAAGCTTTGTATTCAGATATTGAAAAACCGTATGCTGCGAAGTCGTCAGCAGATAGTTGATACATTGTGTCAGTTCCATAGCTTCTTCCCTTTTCTTTTTACTGCCCCTGAGATTCTTCCAAAGGCGTTTCTTTGCGCAGCATATCAAATTTTTTCACCGGACGCTCAAAGCGTACCCGCAGAATCTCCTGCGGATGTGGTGCGGAATCGACCTTTTCGCCCGCCTCGTTCCAAATCTCCGTGACCTTTACAGCAAAAGAATCGCCTTCCGCCGGCATGACTTCAATCTCGTCCCCAACAGAAAATTTATTCCTCTGCTCCACAACAGCCAGCCCCGTTTTTTCGTCCCAATCCTTCTGCACCATACCAATGAAATCATATTCGCGGATATAGGAATTATTGGTGTAGACCTGCTGGTTGCCATCCGGCTTGCCATAATAAAACGCTGTTGTATACGCCCTGTGGCTCGCCTTGGAAACCTCCTCCAAATAATATGGCACGCGTTCCTGATAGCGTTCCGGGTCGTTGTAAAAATTGTCTATCGCCTGACGGTACGCCTTTACCACCGTTCCCACATAAAACGGCGTTTTCATGCGTCCCTCGATTTTCAGGCTGTATACTCCCGCTTCTGCCAGCTCGGGGATATGCTCAATCATACAGAGGTCTTTGGAATTATAGATATATGTCCCGCGTTCGTCCTCCTCAATTGCCATATATTCCCCCGGCCTTGTTTCCTCCACCAGATGATATTTCCAACGGCAGGGATGGGCGCATGCCCCACGGTTCGCGTCCCTTCCGCTGAGGTAGTTACTCAACAGGCAGCGTCCGGAATAGGAAATACACATCGCACCATGCACAAAAGCCTCGATTTCCATATCCGAAGGGATTTTATCACGCATCGTGCGGATTTCGCTCAAAGAAAGCTCCCGCGCCACAACAACGCGTTTCGCACCCAAGCCATACCACGCCCGCGCGCTTTGGTAATTGGTGTTGTTCGCCTGCGTGGAAACGTGCAGCTCCATTTTCGGCACAGCCTCCCGCGCAACAGAAAACACGCCCAAATCCGAAATAATCAGCGCATCCGCGCCCATGCGTTCCACCATCTGGAAGTACTCTGCCATGCCTTCAAAATCGGCGTTATGTGCAAAAATATTTGCGGTAATATAGACTTTTACACCGTGCGCATGTGCAAACGCAAT
>OFGA01002323.1_pt1 | contig 11811 bp, 9 predicted proteins | sample 1521471 | NCBI WGS metagenome assembly OFGA01 (sample SAMEA3504086, study PRJEB24116) | mouse gut metagenome | biome: mouse gut; feature: mouse-associated habitat; material: faeces | place: Denmark | collected 2011
GTTGCTTACAACGATTTCCCCGTCCTGTTTCTGGAAGAACAGAATTTTATCCCCGGACTTTAAACCGAGCAGCCGCCGGATTTCTATCGGCACAGTGATCTGACCGTTTGCAGAAATTTTCGCCAAATTCATAAAAGTCACCCTTTCTATTCTTGAGAACTCAAGAAAACTTGAGTTCACTTATAGTATATCCCATTCAAAAGAAAAAGTAAATCTCTTCGCCGATTATCTGCGCCGTATTACTTGATAACAAACATATCCGTTTTGAAGTTTCATTTCACTTATTTTTTACCGACGTAAGCACCGCCGGAACCTGCTTATGGTTCATTCCGGTCCATACCGCAGGCAGTTGCCGATTCAATGAGACGGCGGTCGCCCATCACTGCTTCGTAAAACCGGAACCCTCCTGAGAAATTATATGCTTTATAACCGTTTCCTTCCAAAATACGTGCGGCAATATAACTTCGGAGTCCGCTTTGGCAGATCACATAAACCGGTTTACTTTTTTCCAGCTTATCCAGATGATTCCGAAGTTCATCCACCGGTATATTTTGGAATCCTTCGATATGCCCGTTGTTATATTCCCAGACAGTTCTGACATCCAGCAGCGTCACGCTTCCGTCATGGGGCAAAGCTGCTGCATCTTCCAAACGCCACTGCTTGAGGATACCTTTGGAAATATTATCAATCATAAAACCGGCCATATTTACAGGATCCTTTGCAGAAGAATACGGCGGCGCATAGGCCAGATCCAAATCTTTCAGCCTGGTTGCCTTTAACCCTGCGTGGATAGCAGCAGCCAGCACGTCAATTCGCTTGTCAACACCTTCATATCCCACTATCTGGGCGCCCAGTAAACGGTATGTATCTTTTTCAAAGACCACTTTCATGGTCATAACCTTACCGCCGGGATAGTAACCTGCATGGCTCATAGGAGAAAGAATTACTGCATCTGCATTCAGACCTGCTTTGCGGGCATTTGTCTCATTGATTCCGGTCACAGCCGCCGTCATGTCAAATACCTTTATAACAGAACTTCCCTGGCTGCCCAGATACTTACTGTCTCCGCCGCAGACATTATCCGCAATAATACGTCCCTGTTTGTTAGCAGGTCCGGCCAGTGAAATCAACGCATCCTGCCCGGTTACATAGTGTTTCACTTGAACCGCATCTCCTGCGGCGTAAATATCCGGTTTGGAAGTTTCCATGCGCTCATTGACCACAATACTTCCCTTTATCCCCAATTCCAGCCCCGCTTCTTTGGCAAGATTTGTATCCGGAACCACGCCGATGGCCAGGACTACCATATCTGCATGGAGCGGTTTTTCATCTTTCAGTAAGATGTCTACGCCCCCGTCTTTTTCCTCAAATCCTTCCACCGTATGTCCAAGAACCAGTTTTACTCCGTGCCTGCGCATTTCACTGTGTATCATAGAAGCCATATCCGCGTCAAAAGGATTCATAAGCTGTTTCGGACGCTGTACGATCGTTACTTCCATGCCCAAATCTCTTAAGTTTTCTGCCAGTTCCAGCCCAATAAAGCCACCTCCGGCCAGAACTGCCGACTTCGGATGTTTCTGATTGATATATTCCTTAATACGGAACGTGTCTTCCACCGTACGCAGGGTAAACAACTTTTTAATGCCGACGCCGGGAAGCCGCGGCTGTGCAGGTTTTGCGCCGGGAGAAAGAATCAGCTTATCATAAGTCTCTTCAAATTCTTCGCCGTTTTCCAGATTCTTTACGCAAACTTTCTTTCGTTCCGAATCGATGGCAGTCACCTCATGGCGGACTTTCATCTTTATCCGAAAACGAGAGAAAAAGTTCTCCGGAGTCTGCAGGGTCAGTTCTTCCGGATCCGTAATTACATCTCCAATATAATATGGTAATCCGCAGTTTGCATAAGAAATGTATCCGGAACGTTCAAATACTACAATTTCCGCCTGTTCATCTAATCTTCGGATACGTGCGGCAGCCGTTGCGCCGCCTGCTACGCCTCCCACAATCACTACTTTCATTTTATGATTCCACCTTTCCTGAATATGCACAAATTCCACCAATATTCGTCACATTTGTATATCCCATACGCTGAAGCATACTTACAGCCTTGCTGCTTCTGGAGCCAGAATAGCAATAAACATACAAAGGCGTCTCTTTACTTTGGACTGCCGAAACAACGTTGTTTATCGTCTGCAGCGGCACGCTTTTACTTCCGGGAATATGCCCCTCCTGATATTCCTGAGGCGTGCGAACATCCAATAACACGGCTCCTGAAACCGTTTGATATTCTTCTATGCCCTGATTAATATCCTTCTGTTTGAAAATATCGAAAAATCCCATATCTATTATCCTCCTTATGGTATAGCAGCTATTGCCCTCCTTACTTTCTTTTACAGTTATAATATAACAGGTACTTTTTGAAGAATCTGTGATGTTATCACGCTTCTCCCAAAGCAGTAGTTGAGTTTTCCCTTTATAAAACAAATTAATCATCTCTTCTTGACACAATACGATCTCCATGGTATTATCCATATGACCATATTATAATTTTAAGTCATATAAAAGGAGTAAACAAAGCATGCCAAGAAGCTTTACAGAACGAGAAAAGGTACAAATCAGAAACCATTTAAAAAAATCCTGCAAACAGAGCTGGACACAATATGGATATAAAAAAACAAGCGTGGATGAACTTTGCCGACAGGCGGGCATCTCAAAGGGAGCTTTTTACCTTTTCTTTGATTCAAAAGAATCCCTTTTTGGTGAAGTCCTATGCGGCGTTCACGAGCAAATCAGAGACAACGTATATAAAATCATGGATCAGCAGCAGAATAAATACGGTATTGCAAAAGCGTTGAAATTCATATACCGGGAATACGATAAAAACAATTTTCTATATAACTCGGACAGCACGGATTTTACAATTTTAATGAACAAATTATCAGAAGAGCAGGCAAAAAAGATCGAAGAATCAAACCGTTTGAACCGGCGGCTTTTTATAGATCAGCCCTATTTGAAGCCAAAAGTTGACACGGATTTGGCTATTTCCATTATTTACTCCTTAATTATGAACTTAAAAAACAAAGAATTTCTTCCGTACCCTCATACGGAAACCTTTGACTTTATGGTTGATCACTTAATTGAAAGCCTATATGAATAGCAGAATATAGGAGATAATCAATAAAATTTACAGGAAAGGATCAGGCAGATAAACTATGCAGACGGAAATTATAAGAAAAAATAATACAGAAATTGCAGTTATACACAGCAGCGAACTCTTGATCACCGATATCTCGTCCGCTCTGGATTTAATCATGACAGTACGATACGAAACAGGATGTACTAATATCGTTATAAATAAAGAAGCTATTACCAACGACTTTTTTATTTTAAGTACGTGTCTGGCAGGAGAAATATTACAGAAATTTATCAATTACGGCATACGGCTTGCGATATACGGAGATTTTTCAGACTACACAAGTAAACCCCTAAAAGATTTCATGTACGAAAGTAATAGGGGAAAGGATATCTATTTTCAGCCTAATGTTTCTCTTGCTATCGACAAACTTCTTTAGAATTCGGATCCATCCGCTTGACGAATCCTCTTACGGTATTCAGACGGTGAAAACCCCTTCTGTTTATGGAAAATCCTGCTAAAATATAATGGATTTTCATACCCTACTATGCGCCCGATTTCGGCTACCGGATAGGTAGTCGTTTCCAAGAGAGCCTGCGCATTGGTAATGCGGATGGAGACAATATACTGCATAGGCGTCGTTCCTATGCTGGCTTTAAAATTGCGGATAAACCAGCTCACACTCATTCCCCGGGACTTTGCATATTGATCTATACTGATATCCGTATTATAGTGGTCGTTAAAATATTGAGCCGCCGCGTCCATCTCATATTCCAAATATTCATTCTTCAACACATGCCGCTTTGTCACCTGCCTGTGAATTAGGATAAAAAGATGATTGGGAAGAAGAACCAGCATTTCCTGATAATCCGCCCGGCACTGCTGCAACTCAGATATCATCCGCTTAAATATCCGTTCATATTCCAGAGAAGTACCCATATAGAATACTCTCATATCGTCTTTTATTCCATAACTTCTCAATATATTCGTTACATTTCCTCCCGTAAAATGAACCCAATATACTTCCGTCTGATCCTCAGCATAATATTCATATTTCTGAAATTCTTTCGGCCGGAACAGCACCATATTCCCGGCTGTAACCACCGTATCATTCTCTGCATGGTCAAAGTGAAAATGTGCAGATCCTGCGGACACATAGATCATCTGAAAATCTACTCTGCCGCGCGGACGATACGTAGGCAGCCTTGGATGCTTATACAAACGATATGTCCCACAACTCCCGACAATCAAAGGTTTTGACTTATCCTTAAACGCCACATGGGAATGATTCAAATATCCGGAATTAATATACATAACCTGCACCTCCCTCATCTATTTTTTCTATTGTATCATTTTGTGCATGTTTTGTCTAATCGAGTTTATAGACTTCCAAGCCGTCGGTTTATATAATAATACCAAAATAAAAGAAGCAAACGGTTCAGCAGGGTATCGCCTTTACCGCAGAGTTTTGGCAGGGAAATATTTCAAAAACCCTTACGAACTACAACTGGCAAAAAAATAATATTTCAAAAAAGGAGGCTGCAAAGATGATTGTACCAAAGCATTACGAGAATCCTGAGATTCTCCACGAAGGGACCATGCCTGCCAGAGCATACTATATCCCCGCATCAAAAAGAATGGACAATCTGATAGAACACAGAGAAGAATCCGACCGGATACAATTCCTAAACGGCAACTGGAAATTCCGGTTTTTCGAGAGTATCTATGATATTCAGGACCCATTCTTTGAACCTGATTTTGATACGTCAGATTTCGATGTACAGAAAGTTCCCGGCGTCTGGCAGATGTATGGATATGATTCCCATCAGTATTCAAACATTCGATATCCGTTTCCATTTGATCCCCCCTATGTCCCGCATGATATTCCCTGCGGCGCATATGTGTACGAATTTCATTATGAAAAAGATATTCAGGCGCCGCAGGCATTCTTAAATTTTGAAGGAGTTGATTCCTGTTTTTACGTATGGCTCAACGGTACTTATACCGGATACAGCCAGGTATCTCACGCCACAAGTGAATTTGATGTATCGTCATTACTAAAAGAAGGTAAAAATACCTTGTCAGTCCTTGTTTTGAAATGGTGCGACGGCAGCTACCTAGAAGACCAGGATAAGTTCCGTATGAGCGGAATCTTCCGGGACGTCTATCTCTTAAAACGTCCGAAACAGTGTGTCAGGGATTATCACATTACAACTACTGTCAATGAAAAGAAAGCCGAAGTATTACTTCATTTTTCTTATATCGGTCAGCCAATTGATACAACAGTCACTCTATATAATCAGAAAAATCATATCATGGCATCCGGCAAAGTCAAAATAGATCACATTTCATTAAACTTAAAACAACCACAATTATGGAGCGCCGAACATCCCCATTTATATAAACTTGTTATTGAAACAGAAAACGAGACAATTACCGAATACATCGGTTTTCGGACAATTCAGATTAAAAATAAGATTCTTTACTTAAACGGCCAAAAAATCAAATTTCACGGTGTAAACCGCCATGATTCGGATCCTGTTACCGGAGCCGCCGTCAATATCAACCAGATTAAGAAAGATCTTATCATGATGAAACAGCATAATTTCAACGCTATCCGTTCCAGCCACTATCCAAATGCTCCTTATTTCTATCAGTTATGTGATAAATATGGTTTTATGGTCATGAACGAAGCAGATATTGAAGCCCACGGGCCTTTCATGCTGTATGACAAAGAAGATATCGATTATAACCGATTTAAGAACTGGAACAATCCAATTGCGGATAATCCGCTGTGGGAAAACTCCATCTTAGACCGGATACAGCTTATGATCCAGCGGGATAAGAACCGACCCTGTATCCTGATATGGTCAATGGGAAATGAAAGCGCATATGGATGTAATTTTGAAAAAGCCCTCCATTGGACCAAAGAATTTGACCCTCAGCGGATTACCCACTATGAAAGCGCCAGATATCGCAATAACGACAAAATCTATGATTACACAAATCTTGACCTGTACAGCAGAATGTATCCCGCCCTCTCAGAGATACAGGAATATCTGGAAAAGGACGCGTCAAAACCCTTTCTTTTGGTTGAATACTCTCATTCAATGGGAAATGGTCCCGGAGATTTTGAAGATTACTTTCAGCTTATCGAAAAGCATGACATTTTGTGCGGCGGGTTTGTATGGGAATGGTGCGATCATGCAGTTGAAATCGGAATAGCTGAAAACGGTAAGAAAAAATATCTCTACGGCGGAGACTTTGGCGAAACAATCCATGACGGCAATTTCTGTATAGACGGATTGGTTTATCCGGACCGCACCCCTCACGTTGGACTGCTAGAATATAAAAATGTACATCGTCCGGCAAGAGTTATTTCCTATCGCACCGATACAAAGGAACTAACTCTCCATAACTACTTAGATTTTACTGATTTAAAAGATTATGCCTCCATTCATTATGAAGTAACCCGCGACGGCGTCTGTATTGCCGCAGGCCCCGTACCGGTGTGTTCCATAGAGCCGCACAAGGAAGGAATCATAAAGCTTGATTTTTCCATTCCAAAAACAGGGCGAATTTATCTGAACATACGATACCATCTCCTGCACGATTCTGTTATGGTTCCGGCAGGACACTTATTAGGCTTTGACGAAATCCGGCTGGAAAATGAAGATGGGAGAAATCTTACCGCTATGGAATGGCTAAACCGAAAAACGGACGTACGCGCCGCTATATCCATAAAAGAAACGGACTGCCAAATTCGTTTATCCGGAAAGAATTTCTGTTATACCTATAGCAAGAAGAACGGTATGTTTGAAAGTATGATTTATGAGGGAAAAGAATACTTGGAAAAACCAATGGAGATTAATATCTGGAGAGCCCCCACAGACAACGACATGTATATCCAGACGGAGTGGAAAAGAGCCCATTACCATCATTCCTGTACAAGAGCATACAACGCTCTTATAACCCGTTCCGAGAATGAAATTGTCATTTCCTCCTCTATGTCCGTTTCAGCAGCTTCCCTGCAGAGAATTCTGGATATACAGGCCCAATGGGTCGTGGACCATAACGGAGGCATTTGCGCGGCGCTGAATGTTAAGAAGAACGAAGCCTTTCCTTTTTTACCGCGATTTGGCGTGAGGCTGTTTCTTCCAAGAGAATTTGAAACCGTTTCTTATTATGGATATGGTCCTTATGAAAATTACCGAGATAAGCATAGAGCCAGCAGCCATGGACTTTACTCTGCAACTATTTCAGAATTGCACGAAGATTATATCTTCCCGCAGGAAAATGGAAACCGTTTTGACTGCGATTATGTAAAAATAAACGGAAAACACCTTGGATTAACCGCCGTATCGGACACCAGTTTTTCCTTTCACGCATCTGCCTATTCACAAGAGGAACTGGAGAGCAAATCTCATCATTTTGAATTGGAGGAATCGGGAAAAACTATATTATGCCTGGATTACGCGCTTCATGGAATCGGTTCAAATAGCTGCGGGCCGAATGTTCTGGAAAAGTATTGCTTCCATGAGACCGCATTTTGTTTTCAATTTAAGCTGGTACCATTCGACATTTCATAGAAAAAACGATGTAGATTAAATATTTTAACGCCTACTTAATGAAAGGAGATCTATTCTTATGAACGAAAAAACATATTTAAAATGGTATAACAAAGTCGGATACGGTTCCGGAGATATTGCAGGCAACGTAGTATATGCTTTCTTATCTTCCTTTGTAATGATCTATTTAACCAACACAATCGGTCTCTCTGCGGGTATTGTAGGTTCGCTCATTGCACTGTCAAAATTATTCGATGGTTTTACCGATATTTTCTTCGGCGCAATGATCGATAAAACCCGCTCAAAACTTGGAAAAGCCAGGCCATGGATGTTATATGGTTATATTGGATGCGCGATTACATTAGCGGCAAACTTTGCTATTCCCACCACTTGGGGAACCACCGCCCAATACACATGGTTTTTTATTGCTTATACCTTATTAAACGGCGTCTTCTATACCGCTAATAACATTGCTTACTCTGCGCTTACCTCGCTGGTAACAAAAAACAGTAAGGAGCGTGTCCAGATGGGTTCCTGCCGATTCATCTTCGCCTTTTCCACAAGCCTTCTGATCCAGTCTGTAACAATCGGCTTTGTTGCAAAATGCGGCGGCGGGGCTAACGCCTGGAGAACAGTCGCAATCGTCTATTCCGTACTTGGACTGATAATCAATACGATCTCTGCTCTTTCTGTAAAAGAACTGCCTGAGGAAGAGCTGAACGAAGGTAATAACGGAAAATCAGAAGAAGAAAAATACGGATTAATCGAAGCCTTCCGCCTTCTGATTTCCAATAAATTTTATCTGATGATCTGCGGAGTATATATTCTGCAGCAGCTTTACGGCGCCATGATCAATTCTGGAATTTACTATATGACGTATGTGTTAAAAAATGAAAATCTCTACGGCGTATTTTCATGGGCTTTCAATATTCCTCTGATCATTGCACTGATATTTACCCCTACCCTTGTAGGTAAATGGAAAGGAATGTATAAGCTGAATCTGAGAGGTTATATCATCGCTGTTATAGGAAGAGCCTTTGTGGTGGCCGCCGGTTATATGGGAAGCGTTCCTCTTATGCTGGCTTTTACAGCCCTTGCCGCGCTTGGACAGGGTCCGTGGCAGGGAGATATGAACGCAGTAATTGCATCCTGTTCGGAATATACTTATTTAACAAAAGGAAAACGAGTAGACGGGACGATGTATTCCTGTACCTCTCTTGGCGTAAAGCTTGGCGGAGGGCTGGGAACGGCCGCCGCCGGATGGCTGCTGGAGGTCAGCAAATTCGACGGAACTCTTGCGGTACAGCCAGAGTCCTGTATCAACATGCTGCATATTATGTATTTGTGGATCCCTCTGGTTATTAATATCGTGATCATGCTGATCCTTGCCCTGATGAACGTAGAGGGAGCAAATGAAAAAATAAGAAAACAGAATAGAAAATAGCCCTCGAAAATGATTTTCTTGCCATTTCTAAGCGCAGATGTTACTATAAAGATACGGAGCAATATTTTTATTTCTAAACACGGAGGTGATGACAATGGGTCTGTACTTTCAGTGTAGAAGAAACTATTTCTTTGTACGCTGAAAGAAAGACAGGGCTGGCAGATATTTTAACAGAAACAAACCAGGATTGAGTAATGCTTAATAGGGGAATTTACAACTAAATACATCGCACTTAGATCAAGGACAAGAAAGGAAAAACATAAACATTGAAGGCAAAATTATTTTTTTCGTTTTTAACGGTATGTTTTCTGTTCATTTTTCAGTCGGAATCAGTTTATGCTTCTAATAATACGATTACAGTAAATGATTCTAATATACTGAACGCAGCAGATCATACCGTTCCATGCGGAGGAGGTACTGCAGTATACGATGCAGATACAAAGACTTTAACACTTGACAATGCAGTTATTAACGCAGATTCCAATGGAAATCTCCTCTTAAAAGGAATTGATATTCAGGAGGAAGGTGTAACCGTCGAGCTGAAAGGAGATAATACGATCAACGCCCATTACGGAATTGCAAGCACTCACCCTTTCACTATAAAAGGAATCTCCGGCGGAAGATTAACAATCAATACCAGCCAGGTTCTCTCTGGAAATAATTGCAGGGGTATTTTTATAGAAGGAGGAGGACTAACAGTCAGAGATGCCAGCCTACAGATTAATATTGGTTATATCGGCACTGACCACGGTTATGCAATATACATACACGGAAAAGATAATCTGATAAGCAATTCTCATATCAGTATAACCACCCAGTCCGGCCCCTCATATGATCCCCGATGCAATGGAATCTCTGCATTAAATGCAAATTCTCTTACAATATCTGACGGCTCATCCATTGTCATGGAGAAAATAGATGATGGAATTACTGCTTCTGGAAACCTTACCATTTCCGGAAGTCGTCTGTCAATTAATACCGCAGATCGGGTAGCTGTTTCTTCCGATAATATAGTTATTTCAAACGGATCAGAAATAACCTCTGCCGCTAATACCAACCAGGCGCTTCATGCTAATAATAAGATTACCATTTCCAATTCTTCGGTCAACACTAATTCTAAGAAGAATAACGGTATTCTCTGTCATTATCTTGAAGTTTCCGATTCTTCCACTATAACTTCACAAAGCTATTACTGCGCTGTGTGGGTTGTTAATCAGGCTGTTGTCAGAAATTCTTCTTTAAATACAGTAGCCGAGGATGATATTAGCTTCTTCTCTAAGGGTTCTGTGGAATTTGCCGATTCTGACGTCAAAGCGGTAAACGGCATTTATGCAAACGGAGACATATCAATTACCGGCGGTAAAACTGAAATTGGAGATAAGTATATAAAATCTGATAAAGATATCCATATTGGAGGAACTATTACATCAAACGGTATCCCTTCTTTTTCCGGCATTATCACTAATACCGGAGATATATCTTTTTCAGACGCAGACTACAGCGCGGTAGACCGTGCGATTGCAAAGGCGGAATCCTTAGATAAAAATAAATATTCTAATTTTGAAATTGTTGAAGAAGCTGTTAAAGCTGTAGTAAGAGGAAAAGATATCCGGGAACAAGCTGTAGTAGACGGTTATGCATCTGCAATTGAAACAGCCATAAGTTCCTTAAAATCAATTTCGGATCCACAAAAAACATATCGGATTACGGAAGGAGCTAATCAGACAATTTATCTTGGCGGAGATAAGAATATCACAATAAAATCAGACGGAGATTTTGATAAATTTGTCAGCGTATCAATGGATGGAAAAGAAATATCAAAAGAGCATTACACTGCTGAAGCCGGATCTACAATAATTACATTAAAGTCAGAATACCTAAACACTCTGGCTATAGGTACACATAAATTTGTAATACATTACGAGGACGGACAGGCAGAAACAACACTGAATCTCAAAAAACGGGAAGATTCCTCTTCCAGTTCTTCCTCGAATCAAAAACCGGAAGGAACGAATAGGAATCCGTTTTCTCCTGAAACAGGAGACTCTGTTCCAATTGGACTACTCATTTTTGCATTTGGTTTTTCTTTCACCGTAATTCTGTTTGTCAGAAGATTTCAGACCAGAGGGTAAAGAATAAGGATGTCGGGAAAAATATTAATCATTTCCCGACATCCTCTTTTTCTTTTTAATAATTTGTCTTATGGAACAGTAATCTTGCCTTGCAGCCATATGTTGCCCTTAAATCTTCTGCCTTCTGCCGGCTCGCCTATCAGGTTAGATTTTGGCACACAGACATCAAATTTCATTTCATTTACGTTGAGCTGCATAATATACAGTTCTTTTCCCGTCTGCCAGTTTTCTGTCTGTCGGATACTTAATATTTCGCCTAGAATAGAATAACTGTCGCATTCGATTCCATATGGCATAAAATATGTATCCACGATACTAAATACATCCTCTGTAACCAAACGTCTTGATACCTTTGTATAAGTATCTAGATCATCCAACGTCAGACTTTCCATTGCCGATTGATCCCCATTCCTTGCCGCGGTCAAGAGCATCATCCGGTTTTTTGATTCTTCTTTTCTTTTTCGTTCCTGTTCTGGACTTTTCATGACCGGAAGGAGGATCATTCCCTAATTACACAGTCCAGCCAAAGTAATG
>OFGA01002328.1_pt1 | contig 11787 bp, 6 predicted proteins | sample 1521471 | NCBI WGS metagenome assembly OFGA01 (sample SAMEA3504086, study PRJEB24116) | mouse gut metagenome | biome: mouse gut; feature: mouse-associated habitat; material: faeces | place: Denmark | collected 2011
AAACCGAAACAGGGAATATCCAGAAAAACCGATATGATGCGGAGGGGCTGCGCTATGAGCTGATTGAGAACGGCAGGCGGACCAGCTTTGTATACCATAATGGAGAGCTCCTGCATGAGAAAGGAGAGAAAGCAGGGCTATCCAAGGAAGCAACCAGCTATCATCTGGGTGCAGGAATTGAAGCATTTCGGCGAGATAGAAAGACTTTCTACTATCATCAGGATGAGCAACTGAATACCACGCTGATATCTGATGAAGAGAGAAAACTCAGAAACCACTATCAGTATGATGCCTTTGGCGCAGGACTGGAAGCAGTAGAAACATTGCCCAACCGAATCCGCTATACAGGCCAGCAGTATGACAAGCAGACAGAGCAGTATTATCTGCGTGCGAGGTACTATAATCCAGTACTTGGCAGGTTTATGCAGGAGGATGTGTATCAGGGGGATGGACTGAACCTGTATGCGTACTGTGCTAATAATCCAGTGGTGTACTATGATCCGAGCGGGTATGTACTTTCGCAGGCTGACTTAAATAAAATCTTACGTGATACAAAAAGTACTAATAATTATGCTTATTATCAAAATAAAACTCATAGAGGTGCATTAAAAACCACCACTGCCAATCCAGCTTATTATGAAGGAAGTAGATTTCAATCCCATCATCTTTTACAAGGCGAATGGGCTAACGCTAATTTGAAAATCTATGGATATCATTATAAGAAGGCGCCAACTATTTCACTTGGAACTGGATGGTATGAAGACAAAAATAATATATGGCGCAGAGCACCACATACTATTGCAAACAATAGACAAGAACGCAGGAAGAAGATGAATAATGGAAATTTTAAATTAACAAATTTAAATCAAGAATTATTATTTGGAGCTCAGGATTTATATATAGCGGGATTATCAAAAGAATTGGTATTATCAGAGCTAGAACGAAATTATAAATATTTAGATTCTTTAAATGAACTTAAAAAAACAGAAATAGATTCTGGTAAGTTGAAGCCAATAGAATATGATAGAAAGAAAATAGAATCACAACTAGATGAATTTATAAAACAACCACACGATGACGAAAGTATTCAATCTACGTCTTGTAAATCTAAAAAAAAGAAATAAAAGGAGAAAAAGTATGGATATATTAAAAAATTTAAATCACAGATTAATGATTGATTCAGATTCAGTAGGAGTAGTACCCGGAGGCGAGGAAGATATTAAAGAGGTAATAAAACAGTCCCCAATACAGCTGCCGGAAGATTATTTAACCTTTTTATATACTATTTCTGGAAATGAAGGAGTTGGTATATCATTTTTGGTAGATCAGGATGTTGATCCTGATTCTACATTAACAATCTTTATATGGAGTGCAAGAAATTCATTGGAAGAATTGGAAGAATTATCGGAACCGATTCCAGAGGATGAATTTTTTGACAATGCATGGATGATTGGAGATGATTTAGGGGACTTTGTTTACTATTATGCAGAAGGGAAAGACGGATTTGGTCTGTACAGGGATGAGGCTGGTATCTTATGTATTGAAAAAGCGGAAAAAATAGCAGATTCATTGACTGATTTTCTTGTAAAGGGAGTAGGGATTGATGTTGCAATAACTTATCCTGATGAGGAGCCTTAAAAATTAATAATCAGCTATCATCTGGATACAAGGATTGAAGCGTTTCAGCGAGATGGTAAAACCTTTTATTATCATTAGGAACAGAATGCAGATCATGGCAGAAAGACTGTCAAACCGAAAACCATTCGAGATATAAAGGACAGGTACAGGGAAATCAGCCGCTGGGATGTAGGGAATAACGTTATTAAAAGAATAAGAAATCAAAAAAACACATAATACTACCTCTTCATCTGAAACGATAAAGAAGAAAACAATGATCAGACAGCAAGTCCAATAGAAAGGCACCATGTAGCGCCGCATGTGCGCAGAGAGCACTGGCAAAGTTACTGGGTGAGAAAGAAATACGGCTCAGAGGAGCGGAGACTGATAAACTGCATACAAGAATGAAATACAGAACTATAAGTAAGAGGAGTATCCTGTCTGTGGCAGAGATTCCTGTTACTTATAGTTCTGTTTAATATGCATTGATATCACTATACCTGCACTAATCCTACAGCCTGTTCAAACTCATCTATAGATGTTGCTTTTGCGGCGACTTTAAGCCATTTTCTCAGCAATTCGGTATCGGTTTGTTCCATAATGCAGGTTTTGAGTGAATCTGGAAGTTCTCCAAGATCTTCAAGGAGTTCAATTACAGCTTCTGCTTTGCCCTCGGTTTTTTCCTTATTTAAAAGTCTTTCAAATGAACTACACATATCCTTCTCATCTCCTTCTTTTATCTGCGTTATCAATTCTCCACGTTCGTCTTCGTTCAGTTTCCGTATTACATTTGAAAACCATGTAATCCATTCATTCAAGTCATTGGTATCCATTGCCCTGATCCGGTGCATCAGCTCTGCGATGCCGTCTGTCCAGTCCTGTCTTGTTCGTTTCTTATCTGCAAGGAAGATATTGTCTATCAGTGTATTAGAATCACTGATTTTTGATTCCGTGAGTGTATTGACAGATACAAGCGCATACTCAAAATCTACAACATATTTTCCAAACAGCTGTGCATCACTTATCATCTGGCTGAATTTGCACGAGGCAGTCCAGTTCTGCTCACTGTTATGCAGGACGATGGGCATAATCGCTGGAAGCCTGTAGCCCTTTTGGCTGCGTTTATTTTTATCACAGTTTTTAAAGTGGTCGAGCCAGATCGCCGTCATATATACCAGTAACCGAAAGGGCATGGTAAAATCATTGTAACTTTGCAGCTCAAGAAGAAAGAACAAATATACGACGCCTTCCTTTGTATACACCTTGTAGACCAAATCGGATTCATAGGTATCAAACTGATCTGTAATAAACTCCTTGTCAATCAGTTCCAAATCCTCTTCTTTGAGATCCATCATCCATTCAAGCGCGATGTACTTTTTAATGAAGTGGAGAAAATGCTTTTTTATAGAAAATATTCTTTTGTATCCCTTGTCATGGGGATTGTCGGTCTGTTTCTTTTGTGTCTGTTTTTCCTGTGTCTGTTTCTTCTGTGTCTGTTTTTTCCGTGTTTGTTTTTTCCGTGTCTGATTTTTTGGTGTATTTTCTTTTGGTGTATTTTCTTTATCCTGTGTATCCATGGATTCTGTCGATCTCCTGTTTTTGTAAGTTTTTATAAACGCTGTTTTCTCCTGATTTTTCGGTATTCGGATTTATATGGATTTTCTTCTGAAATCGGATATTTTTATCTCCTGTAATTATAGTATCACAGTTTTTCTTTAGTTTCAATCAGCAGATTTGTTTAGACAGGAATCTACTGGATGCGGGCGGTCTATTTGCGCCCCTTATGGAATTATGGGACGCGCTCACAGAGGACGGCAAGGAATACGGGGGCGCCATAAACCGCTATGATATAACGCATCTGATCTTTGAGCAGCTTCCGGTCTATGACGCGGCTGTCAGCTATATTCTGCGTTGGCGTCTTCGGGACTGGGAGAAGAAAGGGATTTTTGACAGCGTGGCCCGCACGCCGTACTGGCTTGTAAAGTGGGGGCAGTACCGAGACCAGACAGAAACCCTCCTCCAGACGGACAGAACAAAGAAAGAAGCGTCCGAATGGACGGAGGCGCTTGCAAAGGTGAGACATAAGCCGGACACAATGATATTCAGCTACTGGTATCAGGGAACATATCAGGACTGTAATCCTAAAGAGACAGACATGCGTTTTACCACCTTTGAGGAATGTGAGATAAAAAGCATGGATTTTAAGGACTGCAACCTGGAAGGAAGCCGTTTTGTAAAGTGCACACTCACAGACTGCACGTTTTCAGGCTGTAACCTGTGCGGCGCCGATTTTGGGGGATGCCGCTTTGAGCGCACCTCCTTTGATGGGGCGGAGCTTGCGGCAGCAGTATTTCCGGCTGAGAGCGTCCCGTTTCTTGGAATCAGCGCAGAGCAGCTTCAGGTGATCGGCCTTGCCAGGGAGGAAGAAGCATGAGATATTTTTTCATTACGCAGGATGTAAGCCTGCCCTGCGCCATCTCCTACAGGGATTTTGACATCACGGGCGGAAGCCATCTGTTTACAAAGGAGGATGCAGGCCGGCTCAACGATACCGTCTCGTTATACCTTTCAGGAAACGGGAAAGAGACGGCGTGGGATTTTCTACAGCGCCCCGTGACCATGTTTTCACAGCGGTTTGAGGACATCATAGAAGCGTATGAACCGGGCGTAATTTTCAAGGACGTCGTCCTGATCCATAAGGAGAATGCCCTGCAGTACCGGTATGTGCAGACCCTGATGGACCAGCTTGACGCCGCAGCAGACCAGACCGAGTACTATCCAAACGGGATGGTAAAACGGATGGTTTTATCACAGAAAAAGATTGGAAGGCACCACCTGTTTGTGCTTTCGGGAAAACACAGAAAGGACCCTGTTGTCAGCCTTGCGCTGGCAGAGAGCCTTCTTAGAAGAAAGCCTGTGGGCCTATGTTTTGAGGAAGTGGAGGTGGAAGATTCGTGGGAGAGATAAGCCTGTCAGGATTAGAGAAGATGCAGGGAGAGGCAAATCAAAAGTTTTTAGAGACGCATGAAGCTGCACAGAAAGCCAGTGAGAAAGCCGCAGCTGCAGAGGAGGCCTTTTATAAAGCGGCACAGGACTATACCTTCGGGGACATGAGCGATGAGAGCTTTCAGAAAAAAGAAGCCGCACAAAAAGCGATGGAAGAGGCAAAGGCAGAGGCACAAGCGGCAGAAAAAGCGATGGAGGAAGCCGCGGCAGAGGCGCAGGCGGCAGCGGAAGCGGTCGAAAACAAGAAGGAGGAGCTGCGCGCAGACCGTGACAACGACACGACCTATGTGGTGCACTGTGCACGGATTGAGTGCAGCAAAGGCATGCGGGAAAGTTATCTCGTGCTGGGACCCACACATGGGGTTAAGACGCGGCAGATTCCGCAGATGACCATAAAGGACATACTGCCTTTTATCAACGTCATCAATTTCGGCGGCTGCTTCAGTACAGAAAACCCTTCGGTGAAGGCCGCCGCAGAAGCCGCTGTCGAGGCAGCACAGAAGGCCATCGAGGACAAGCACAATGAAAAGGGCTGCATTGGGAAGTTTTTTGACAACGTGGTGGATTTTTTTGTCGGAGATCATGAGATGAATGTGGATGAGAGCCTGATGCAGCAGTGCGTCGGGGAGTGCCTTTCAAGTTTTGCATGGGATGCAAAGTGGGAGAAGGGGCATGAAAAAGTGACTGTCAACGGGGAGCCTGTGCTCCTGCGCCGGTGCAGCCTTACATGCAATTTCGGCGGCTGCATCACAATTCTGGTGTCAGGACAGCCGGAGTAGCGGCATCAAGGCAGACAGAGCAGCATGGCAGGCAGGATATGAGAAATAAAAATCAGGAGGTGGCATGAGATGGAGATAACCTATCAGGGGCTCAGAATACAGCTCCCCTTCGAGGGCGTGATCGGGATTGAGTCGTTCTCAATGGACGCGTCCTTTAATGAACATGTATCTGTGGAGCTTGGGCTTCTAGTGGAGGAAGAGACAATTGAGCCTGCCATACACGGCATTGCTGACGGGGACGGCATTGAGGTGTATGAGGACGGCAGGGACGGCATCCTCTTTGCCGGAAAGATCACGGATACATGGATGAAAAAGGAACGCGGGCTGTGTTCTATGAGCCTGAAAGCGCTTTCCTACACGATGGAATGGAGCCTTGCGCCTGTGAGCCAGAGCTTTCAGGACCTGGATCTGACCTATGAACAGGTCTTGAAGAAAGTTCTTCTGGACCAGCCGGGGGCAGAGATTATAGACAGCGTGACGCAGGGCGCTGCCATACCGGATTTTCTAATCCAGTATGAGGAGAGCGACTGGACCTTTCTTGCCCGTCTGGCAAGCCACTTTGGCACCTTTCTCATACCGGACTGCTGCGCTGCACACGGGCGCGCCTATTTCGGACTGCCTGACCTCGGGGAAGAGACGGTGCTTTATGGGGAGGAATACCAGCAGATTAAGGATATGGACCAGCAGTACCGCATCGGAGATGCCATCGGGCTGCTTCCACAGGAGAACATCCGCTGGGAGCTGGCTTCGGACAGAAGCCTTATGCTGGCGCAGGGCGTGCGCTTTGAGGGCATCAGCGCCGTTGTCACCCGGATAAAGTACAGGACCGTGCGGGGAGAGCTGGTGCGCTCTTATGAGCTTAGCCGCAGAAAGGGCGTATTGTGCCCCTTAAAGAAAAATCCGCACATCTTTGGCATGAGCATTCCTGCGACCGTAAAGGAACGCGCTGGAAACTGTGTGCGCGTGCATTTTAACATCGACCCAGTGTATGAAAACGCTCCGAATAACAAGTTTTTCCCTTATGCCATAGAGAGCAGCTTTATCTACTGCATGCCGGAGGTGGGAAGCCAGGTGCATATCTACTTTCCGGGTGCAGATGAAAGCAGCGCGGTGGCAGTCCACGCCGTCCGCATGACAACGGATAAGAGCGGCGGCAGTGATAAAGGCTATGCCCAGATACCAGACAACAAGTCGTTTTCCAATGTTAACGGCGCAGAGCTTTTGTTTATGCAGGGCGGCATCGACCTCTATTCCGACACGGACAAGGCGTCCTGCATTATGATGGATACGCAGGGGAATGCAGCCATTACCGGGCGGGACATCGAGATGAAACCCAGGGGAATCTGTCCATAGGCGAGCCGGACAGCGAGGGCGGAGAGCCCGCGGGGCAGGCGGCGTTTGTGTCGGGCGCCATCACTTTCCGGATTGGGGAGGATGGCTCTGAGATCAGTCTGACAGAGGAGGCGCGCATCTGTGCTGCCTTTATCAAGCTGGAAGCGTCAGACAGGACGCCGGCTTCCAGCCCTTCTGCAAAAGAAGTGACGGACCAGGTGACAGCCGGGGACAAGGATGCGAGGGACAACATCAACAGCGAGGCATCCGCAAAGCTGGTGGAGAAGTATGAGACGGGGCGCAGCCAGATTCTGCACGGCATCACCAAGATAGCCGCAACGGTCGGAACCGTGGTGGTTATATGCGCCGTAACTGTGGCAACAGGCGGTGCCGCCGCGCTTGCCGCCCCGGCAGTGCTTGGCACCATCGGTCTTGGCGCCGGCGTAACAGCCTTTGCTGCATCGGACATCGGTGAAGGGATTGACAACGTGAAAAAATCACAGACCGGCGATCTCAACAGAGGGCATAACTTTATCCGGGATGACATCATAAAGAATGACACGATCTACGAGCTGACAAAGATCGGTCTTGATATTGCTTTTGGCGCGGTGTCTGGGCGTGCGCTGAGCGGACTGCAGGGACTCAAAGGTGTGATAAAGACCGGCATGCAGGTGGGCGGCAACGTGGCATCAGGCATTGTAAACAGCCTGATTGACACTGGTTCGATTGACCCGCTTGGGATGGCCCTTGACATCGGCCTTGGCATGCTGCAGGGATCGGTCGGAAGCGGCGTGACAAACAGCATCCTTGGAAAGCTTGGACTCACAGAATGCGGCATTCCGAAAAAGATTGTGGAAACTCTTGTAGGAACCGGCGTGGATACCGGGCTGGATGCACTTGTGAGCGCACTGTTTGGCAGGGAGTTTGACTTCTGGGAGAGCTTAGGACGCAATGCCTTTGCAAACGCGCTTGCCGCCTTTATCAGCGACCCTGTCGATGCCGTCACCGGCACATACACCATCAACACAACAGACTTTATCCTTGCAAGCCTGCCATCCGCGCTGAAAATAGAGCGCACCTACAGCTCCACCAGCAGGGAGGAATCCTGCCTTGGAAAAGGCTGGGGATTGAACTACGGCAGCCGCATCTACCGTGACACAAAGGATACAGAACACACCAGAATCCATCTGGAGACCATTACAGGCCATTCCTTATGTTTTGAGAGACAGGATGATGCATGGGTAAACCAGACCAGAGGAACCGCACGGTTTCTGATGGAGTCTAAGGAGGGAGCAGGCCTGTCAGAAGAGGAAAACTTCCTGCTGTCGGATGTCATAGACCATACGCTGTGCATCTATGACAGACAGGGACGGCTGCGGTCTGTGGACTGTCCAAACGGGCAGCGCCTTGCTTTTACATACAATGAAAACGGGCTTGAAAGGATCACAACACCGCTCGGAAATGTGCTGGAGGTACAATGCAGGGGCGGACGCATCCTGCAGATCACCGATGAGATCGAACGCAGAACACAGTACCGCTATGAGGGAGACTACTTAGTGGACGTGGTGCACACCGATGAGGGCATTACCCATTACGAATATGATGAAAACGGCCATATCACGGCAGTCACCGACCAGAACGGCAGCCGTTACCTTGAAAATGAATATGATATAAAGGGCAGAATCACAAAGCAGCGCTTCCCGGAAGGCATCTGCCAGACCTTTACATATGACGATGCACACAGAAGGAACAGCATCTATTACAGTGAGACCGGAAAAACTGAGGTTTATGAGTACAATAAAGAGCTGCTTACGGAACGAACCATCTTTGAGGACGGAACGTGTACAGCTTACGAATACTCAGACCAGAATCTCAGAACCAAAGAGACCAGCCGCACCGGAGCAGAAAAGCAGTGGGAATACGACGCTTACGGGCGTCTGATACGCGAGATAGCGCCGGACGGCTTCACCCTGTGCCATGAATATGACGAAAACCACGACCTGATCCGCACATGGGACAGCGAAAGACGCGAGACACAGAACCGCTATGACGCAGAACACAACCTTCTCTTTACAAAGACAAAAATTGAGGAGGGAAGATGGCAGGAGACTTCTTATGAATACGATGCCGCAGGAAGGCGCACCGCACAGACAGACGCACTTGGCAACACAGCCAGATGGGCGTATAATAAAACCAGCGCGCATCCTGTCCGGCTGATCACGCCAAAGGGAGAGGAGACCGCCTACACCTACGACCGCGTAGGGCGCAGAATGTCCATTGAAAACGCTTACGGCATGGTGGAGCTTAGTTATAACTCCCGCAACTTTGTCACCAGCCGAACTGACGGGGAGGGTTACACCAGCCACACCATCTATGACCGCATGGGAAACATGCAGGCGTACTATTCACCGATCCAGTGGGAAACGCAGGGAAAAGGATACGAATACAAATATGACTATCTGGAACGCGTCATAGATACGATCACCCCGCTACGGTCACACGAACGGGTATTCCGCAGCTTTGACGGTGACATCACCCGTGAGATCCACCCGGTAAGCTATGCAGAAAAAGGCGAAAACGGAGACGGCACCCAGTATGAGTATGATAAGGATGGAAACTGCATCCGCATCCACTACGCAGACGGCGGTACCGAGCGCAGATTCTATGATGCCGACGGAAACATGACAAAGCAGGTGCTGCCGGAAGCGTATGATGCAGGCAATGACGACGGTGCAGGATACAGCTATACTTATGACTGCGCAGGCCGCCTGACACAGATACAGGACCCGGACGGAAATGTACTGCATACCTATGCCTACAACGGAGCCGGTCAGACCATCCGGGAGACGGATGGGGAAGGACAGGAGACGCTGTATGCCTACAATGGAGCGGGACAGCTTACAAGGGCGCAGACCAGCATCCGCAGGGAAGGAGATACCACCTACTACCGCGTTACTGCCTATACCTATGACCGCGCAGGCAATAAGATCGAAGAAGCCTACGGACAGCAGGAAGTAGAGCGGGACAACAATCCCGACAGCTGGCACAGAATCCACTTTTCCTATGACCAGAACAGCCATCTGACACTGGTAAAAGATGACTTTGGCGCGCAGATGCACTATGAGTATGACTGCCTTGGCAATGTAACTTTAGAAGAGTATCTGGTAGAGGAGGGAATACAGCACAAAACCCGCTACAGCTACAACAAAAATGGCTGGCTAACTCAAAAAACAGAGTATATCCAAGGCAACGGCGAGATTAACAAAGCTGTCACCAGCTATGGCTATGATGCCGACGGGAATCTGACCAGCATAAAAATGCCAAAAGGTGCCGAAATCCGCAGGTCATACGACGCTGACAGCCGTATGGTACAAGAACGTATTCTTGACAAAAAGAACGGCATAGACCTGACTGCCAGCTATACCTATGACGCCACAGGAAAGATCTTAAAACAGACTATCACCGGTGCAGACGGAGAAATCCTTGAAACAGGATGGCGCTACGACCTCAAAGACCGCCTGACACACACCGAAAACCAGAGCGGCGCCATCACACGCTATATCTACGACCAGAATGACCAGCTGATCAAAGAAATCCACCCATACGGATATGAAAAAGATGCTGACAATGGAAATGGGACAAGCTACGCGTACGACAAAAACGGCAACCTAATCCGCATAACAAATGCTTTTGGTGAACTGGTACAGGAGCTTTCCTATAACCGCGTCGGTCTGCCCATAACACAGACAGACGCATCAGGAAACCAGACAGATTTCACCTATGAATCGGATGGACAGTTGAAAGAAGTGCGCCGTGGAAACACCCAAAGACAGCAGAAGCCGCGGACAGTCCAGCAGTATGAGTATAACGCCAGAGGACAGATCACAGGCATCGTTGACGGAAACCATGAAAAGACCATCTACAGTACAGACGGCTGGGGCAGAATCACAGGGACAGGCTTCTCGGACGGCGTAAAAGAAGGTTACGAATACAACTACGCAGGACAGGTAAGCAGGACCATCAACGGAAACGGCAATGCTATCGAGTACCGTTATAACAGCCTCGGAAAAGTACGGGAGCGCACAGACCAGCTCGGCTATAAAGAAACCTTCCAGTATGACGAAGAAGGCAATCTGGCACTCCACACAGACCGCGATGGCAGGCAGGTGCAGCGCATTTACAACGTCTTTGGCGATCCGGTGTATGAGAAAGCAACCAATGCAGGCAGAAAAAATCCCTGCATCAGCACATGGCGCTATGACAGCCTTGGCAGGCTGATACATGCCGTGTGCGACGGACATTCCTATGAGTACACCTATGACAGCCAGGGAAACCTGAAAGAAAAGCGTTCTAACGGAAAACTTCTGGTCTCCTATACGTATGACAGCACAGGAAACATCACAGAAATCAAAGACCCCGCAGGCGTCAGCACCCGCTACGAATATGACCTGTTGGGCAGAATGAGCTGCATCCACAGCGGACAGGGCATGAAGGTGCAGTACGGCTATGACAGCCTAGACCGTATCGAGCACATCCACTATGGAAACGGCGTACAGACGAATTATGCCTATGACTGTGACGGCAACATCAGCCATCTGGAAACCAGAACGGAAAGCGCCGTCCTGCTGTCCTTTGATTATCAATATGACGGCAACGGAAACCGTACCGCCAAAACAGGAATACAGGGACTGACCGCAGGAAGCAGCGCCCTTGACATCCGCTATCAGTATGATGTCAGAGGACAATTACTGGAAGAATGCCGAAACGGTGCCTCCGTCCGCTATACCTATGACGCCGCCGGAAACCGAATCCAGAAAACAGAAGATAAAAAAGAAACCAGATACCGCTACAACCAGAAAAATCAGCTTCTCCAAAAAGAGGATGCAGACGGCATAAGCTGTTTTACATACGACCGTCAGGGCGGTATCATAGAGGAGAAAACTGCTGGTGGAATCTGCCTATTTACATACAACAGCCTCCACCAGCAGACACAGGTGGAAACCGAAACAGGGAATATCCAGAAAAACCGATATGATGCGGAGGGGCTGCGCTA
>OFGA01002329.1_pt1 | contig 11785 bp, 4 predicted proteins | sample 1521471 | NCBI WGS metagenome assembly OFGA01 (sample SAMEA3504086, study PRJEB24116) | mouse gut metagenome | biome: mouse gut; feature: mouse-associated habitat; material: faeces | place: Denmark | collected 2011
AACGGCGGTTTTTCAATGCCTATCGGCTATCTCTGTCAATGGATTTCTTACGCTGTCTTTGCGGTAGTCTCTGCTTGTTGCGTTCCTGTATTTCTCGCAGATGTTTTAGCACGCTCTGCCTTTCGGGCGGTCTGCGTTGTTCTTTAGCGGCGGCTGTCGGTTTCCTGCTGATTTGGTATTCCCACTCGGCAAAGTCACGGTTATACTGTTCTACAACGCTTTCCATTTCACGGAAAGTACGCATTAATATCTGAACACCGGGATAACCGCCCTCTTTGTCTTTGAAAAGCCCCTTTGTATCGGCAAGCTGCTGTTTCAACTATGGCTGAACTTTGTCCTGTGGTACAGCCATCACAGAATACATTCCTGTTTGGGATATCAAACCCCAATACAGTACAAGGAAAACAACCTTAAAAAGTGTTGACATTCCAAGATCTTTTAGCAGCATTTTTCTGTTCTTATAAAAAAGGACGGATTCCCATTTCTGCAGAAATCATAGAATTCATACTGACGAATTAAACTGCTATTACAAAAAGTACGTTTTTGAGTGTTTTTTATAAAATTACCTGCTTTAATTGATAACATAAAATTTTATGTTTCTAGTAAAGGATCCTGAATAAGCTTTACACTTTAGATACTAATCTGGTATAATAAAAAGCACCAATGATATAGACAAAAGGGAGTGTTCCAATATGCAGATTATCAAAACCGAACAATTAAAAAAAGGCATGGTACCCACCGTCCCGGTAGTTACCAAAAGCGGTCAGCTCATTGTTAATGAGGGCGTGCTTCTGACCGATCCATTAATCTCACGCATCAAATTTTACAACATAGACTCTATCCAGATTCAGGATTACGAAGAGACGGACGGCGCCCCGTCAGAAAATATTTCGGAGCCGACATACCTTGAACGTATCAAAGGCTATGCCGAATTCCAGAACTTCCAAAGCGATTACATCCAGTCTGTCCGGAAGCTGAAAACCATTCTTGCAGAAGCGGCTGCTGATAACGGCAGGCTAGATACTGATTACGTCTACCAGACCATTGAGCCTCTACTGGCAAAAGTATCTATCTCATTTGAGGTATTCAATATTTTACATACTATGCCAACTACTGAGGATAGCATCTACGCACATTCTTTGAACGTAGCGCTAATCTCAAGTATGTTAGGCAGATGGTTAAAACTGTCAGACCGGGATCTGGAGACACTGGCAGTATCCGCCCTTCTGCATGATATTGGCAAGCTGAAGATTCCAGCGCAGGTTTTGGACAAGCCGGAGAAATATACAGATCAGGAACATGTGCTGGTGAAAAAGCACCCGGCTTTCGGATACCTGCTTTTACTTCCTTATACCCAGCTTAACCCACATATCAAAAATGCAGCGCTAATGCACCAGGAACGGTGCGACGGCAGCGGTTACCCGCAGAAATTAAAAGGAAACGAAATTGACTGGTTTGCACAGATTATCGCGATTGCGGATGTTTATGACGCCATGACGGCAGCTAGATCCTACCGTGCCCCGATTTGCCCGTTTAAGGTAATCGCCGACTTTGAAAATGACGGCCTTCAAAAATATAACCCCAAATTTATCCTTACGTTTTTAGAAGGCATTGCTTATACATACCAGGGCAGCCGCATTCTGCTTTCCGACGGCCGCGATGCCAATATCATTATGCTGAATAAACAATTTTTATCTAAACCTATTGTACAAGTTGCGGACGGTACATGTATAGACTTATCCCGTACTCCGGAACTTTATATTAAGTCACTCTTATAGAGAAGTTATCTGTTTTAAAGATAGATATACGAAGTTTATAATAGACAATACCTTATGGTGCTGTAAGGTATTGTCTATTTTTATTGCGAAAAAATTTTTATTAGAATTGGTGCAACTACTTAGTAATAATACAAACTATATTTTTTATTAGCAACAAAAAATATAGGCATTCAAGTATAATCTATATTTACTTTAAAAACTAATGGATAATCCATTGTTATCCACTATATGATCTTTGATATTATTTACAATCAACTTACGACCAAACTATCTTCCAAAATCATTATATTTTTACATTATGCGTCAAAAAAATCTAATATAATTCCGCGTATATAAATACCCAAAAAAACGATTACACCATACTATGCAAAAATATTATCAAAAAAAGAACCCTACAAGTACACAATACTACTTGTAAAGTTCTTTTAACATTCTACTATGAAAACAACTTTTTCCTCTACCGGATCAAATTCCAGAAATACCTGCCTACAAAATGGATCCCTCCTACTTTACGCTCGCCCCTTTTGGAAGCTTTGCGCCGGAAAACAGCTTTTGGTAGCTCTTACGTTTTCCTTTTGGAACGGTTACCTTTGCTTTTGGATGTATTTTAGAGAATGCATTCTTTTCTATTTTGGCCAGCTTTTTGGTTTTAACCGTTACCTTTTTTAATTTACTGCATCCTTCAAATGCCTGCCTGCCTATTTTTGTAACATATTTTCCAATCGTTACCTTCTCCAGCTTTTTGTAGTTACGGAACACTTTGGACTTTATTTCTGTTACCTTGTAGGTATACCCGTTAATATTTATAGACGCAGGAATGATAATATTTGCCTTCTTTTTAGCTTTTACGACAGTCACCGTTCCGCCGGAAGCGCCTGTTTTCTTTACTTGATAAGTAAGGGCGCCAACTGTTTTCTTCGCTCCGGCTGCGGGATAGGCAGGCGCGTTGCCCTGCTCTTCTGAAGTCAGCTGAGCATCAGTCTTAATTCGATCCAATGCTGCTTTAGCTGCATTTAAGGCTTCTGCCAGGCTTTGTTCGTCATATGCCAGCTCTATTGCAGCTTTGCCCTGTATCAGGATAACTTCAATCTCTTTCTTCTGCGCATCGCGGTAATTAGCTGGATTTTTGTAGGCTAATAGTTCCAAAATAGCCTGTTCCTTCTTAAGCTGGAGCTGATCTGTTTGCGTTTTTATTACATGTACACGACAAACATGTTCTGTACCATCCGCATACCGTGCCTTTACATCCGTATCACCCTCGCCAGCTGCAAAAACAACCCCGCTGCTGTTTACGGATGCCACGGCTGGATTGGAGGAACTCCATTGTGTTTTTCCTTTATCCTCGGGCCGGATGCCTGCATTTGCAGGAATTGCCACAGACTCGCCCACAAACAGGGTAAGCTCCTTTTGGGCCCCTTTGCTTATCAGCTTTGCATCCGCAAGCACGGCAGGAGCCGCGCCGTTTACCCCAGCAGCATTCACTGTCAAAGTCCGGATTCCGGCAATATTAAGATAAACAGATTCTGCCGCATCCGTTCCGAAAAGCGCGTCCGTCTCATACAATAGCGTTCCGTCTCCGTAAACCGACACCTTTGTGGACCCGCTGCCTGCCTGTGCGGCGTCAACGCCAATCCAGGCGGTAAATGCATCAAAATTCTTTCCCTGCAAATCCCAGGAAACTGACGCCCCCGCATTCATCCCAATTCCATTATCAAACGTTTTAGGCTTTCCATTGACCAGAAGGGAAGCCTTCTCGCCATTTTCGTATTTTTTGACTGAAGCTCCGCTTGCATTCAAATACAGATTGTTTAAATATGTATTGGCCATGGAAACCTGATACGTTTCGTACAGATAAAACTCTGCCGCCGAGATATATTTGTCCCTGCCGCCGACTCCTGCCGTCGAAAGCGCCGTAATCCGGATCCGTTTTGCGTCCGGGGCGAAAAATTCGGCGGATTTTGTGGATTCATCCTCCGCCCATTCATTGGATTTCAGCGGAAGTTCTGTAAAATCATCTCCGCTGTCTTTTGTACTGTACGAAATACCGTACGTTATGATCATTCCGTTATTGCCGCTTTGCCGGGGTACATATTCCAGTTTTCCAATGTCCATATTTTCAGGCAGCGTAATGGTATAAGTATTGTTTTTGCCGCCGGCAATATCTTCCCCGCTATAGCTCGAATGCCAAATCGTTTTCTCGTCGCCGTCTAAGGCGTTTGACGCGGCGTTATCCTGCTGATCCTGCTGGCTGTCAGCCGATCCTTTTAACCGTTTGGAATCTATTTTTACATACCTCTGGTAGCTGTCCGTCTCTTCCCCAATCAGTATGCCGTATTCCCTGCGGTATTCCTCTTTCGCGCCTTCGTCTAACAGACCGAACGCTTTTTGCACGGTTAGCTTTGCATTGTGATAGCTTTCCTGAACGGACAGATCGGCCCGATCCATATGTGCCAGCATAAAATCAGAATAGCCCTTTAACATCGAATAGTATGCATTGTTTTTGTATTCCTGGCTCCATTTTTCCTGCATCATACCCTGGGCAGTTTTTACAAATGTAACCTCGTTCCCGCCATATACGGCATAGGCCGAAAGGGCTTCTTTTGTATATTGGCTTACCATACGCACTCTGCCAATTTCCCGGTGCATAATGATTACCTTAGAACCGTTCGGAAAATCAAAATCACTGTCGAACGCTTCCGCTTTCCCCACGCCGGAAAGAGAGCGGCTAAACAGCTCCTTTCCCTGCGGATCCTGAATGCGGATTGAAAGGTACGGCTCATCCGGGTTTGTAAAATAGTAATGCGGTTCAATGTTATTAATCCGGCAATTGATACTTCCCCGACTGGTATCCAATGTAAGCACGGCAACCTCCGCGTCGGCCATACCCAGCAGCTTAAGCTGTGCGTCGTCCGCCAGAGGGTTCCCCGTAACTTTTGTGTAAACCAGATCTTTTTTGACGGAACCCTTCTGCGCCACAAGGTACTCATTGCCGTATTTGTAATCTCCTGTACGCGGCAGCGGAAGTTCTACCTCATAAATTCCGACCGGAAGGTTTAACTGCAGCTCTTTGCGGTCTGCCTTTACCCTTGCCGCTATTTTACTGCCGTTTTTAATCAGGATCGTCTTTCCTTCCACTGCGGAAAATTCGTCTATGGAAAGCTTAAGCGTTACATTGCTGGTATATGTCTCGGAGAGCTTTGCCAGATCATCCGTACTGACCAGGCCGTATATCCCACTTAATGACATCCCCGCGGCATTTAACTGCTGTCTTGCCCGTTCTGCCAGGGCATCATCCGGAATCAGGCTCCTTAAGTAATACAGCATCGGCAAATCCTGGTTATAAAGCCGATCCTCCAAAAGCTCCGATGCATGAATATGCCAGCCGTCAAAATAAGGCGCTGTATTATACCCTCCGACACGGCTAAAGCTATCGATGATCACATCTGATGAGGATGTATGCTTTCTGTTTTCATAATAATATTTCCGGTACTGCGTATGCATGGCGGATACGGCTTCTTGGGGTCCAATACGGTCCAGCATATTGATAAACATAAAAAGCGTCATCCGGTACTCTTTTCTTCCTTCCGTCATTTCATTAAATGTAGATACGCTTTCCCGAAGCGTCTCGGCTTTCCTTCCCAGGTTGTTGTAACGCTCAAGCTTCGTTGCCCCCGCAATGTCAAGCAGCCATCCAAAGTCTGATTCCGGCCGATAAGTCGGTTCAAAATAATGGCCCATAATATTGTTCGTAGTTTCTACAAATGAATTTTCGCGGGTAGCAATCGCCCCCTCATACCCGTGCCCGAACTCATGTAAGGAAACCCAGTTTCTGCACAGGTAATCCCCCAGGTTATCCGCATTGTTGGCGCTGTGATCACTCGAATAATACGCAAGCCCTACACCGTTCTTATTGGCCTTGATAAAGAACTTCGCCCGTATGTTCTGGTTATAAGGCTGGTCTGCACGATAATCCAGTCCGGCATATGAGTCATACTGCTTTACAAAGGCGGCGGACCATTCGAGCATTTCATCTATAGTCCGAAAACGGTATGGCTCTGTGGTATTGGGATAATTTATAATCCGATCCCGATCCTTGAGAGGTACCAGAAACGTGGCAGCATCCCCTTCTATCACTGCATACGGCGCTTTCGACTGATCCCATTCCGCAAAAAATGCCGATTCGTCGTCTTTGTAACGGTAGTATGGAAGATCCTGTAAGCCGTCATTCCATTCGATTTCAACGACTGGCTGCACGGAAATATTCTTGGGCGTATAGATAAACGGCACACTGTCCGCACTGTTTAACACGCCTTTTTCCGAATAACTGTTTTTCACCGTTATCCATTCCCCGTCTGCGGGAATCCTTACGGAATCCGCCGGATCCGCCCAGGCGCCGTTTGTCTCCTTCGAGACTTTTTCCGCATCCGAATCGTTGTTTAACAGCTTAAGCTCCAGATCCTGCCTGAATTCCCCTGCATTCACCAAGCGGATTTTAAGCTGCTCGCCTTCCGGAAGCCAGATGCCAAGGCTCTGTCTGTCGTGGTAATAGCCCCGGTTAAACCCAATATCCGTCAAGTGGGCTGCGCCCGGCAGCGTATAAAGCTTCCTCTGCACCGTTTTTGCCTCCGTATCCTTGCTTCCGGCAGGCAAAACGGTTACTGTTGTCTCAAGCTCCGCCTGGTTTCCGTCAGAATCCGTAACCTGGCTGGTAACAGTGTATTCCCCTGGCACAGACGTATTAACCGTTCCAGTCTGCTTAATCTTTGCCGTTAAATCACCGTCTTCCTGATCATCTGCAAAAACTTTGGTTTTGTTCATGCCATATGTCTCTCCTTGATAAATCCATGTCTGGGACGGGCCAGACAAAACTGGCTTGCGGTAAGCATCGAACTCAGCTGCCTGTACAGAACACTTTGAAGGCGGTACCAATGACAACAAAGTCATAAATACCACCGCAGACGATATAAACTTTTTAAATTTCTTCATGTTGTCCTCCCAATTAATAGTTTGCAAAACCTCTTTTCTTTTCGGATTTTATTATATGCTTACTTTAAAAAAAATGCAAGGCAAAAACTACGCCTGTGGATTTCTCCACAGGCGTAGCTCTCATTTTATCCTGTTTTATTTTTTCCTTTTTACCTTTTTAGAAGCGCTGCTCATAAGGCTGAAGCCCTTTTTCGTCTTAACGACAACCTTATAGTAATAGGTCTTTCCCTTAGCAGCTTTCTTATCTGTGTAGCTGGATTTACTCTTTCCTGCTGTTCCAACCTTCGTATAGGTTCCGTTCTTCTTATTAGAACGGTACACAATATAACTAGTTGCTTTCTTCCCTTTTTTCCAGGTAATCTTAATACCGGAAGATTTGGATGAAACCTTCTTTATCTTAGTTGCGCTTTCTAAAGACAACGCCTTTGCGCCGCCCTTATCGCTGATCTCTTTACCGTTCGCATCTAATGCTACTGCGTAATAGGATACTTTTTTACTTGCAAGCTTCTTGTCTGTTACAGAAGCTTTCCCGGATGCAGTTGTACCGACTAATTCAGTTTTGCCGTTTGCAATGCGGTAAACAGCGTATTTGTCTGCGCCTGTTACTGCATTAACCGTTATAACGGCATGAATGCCATTTTTTGCGGCAGATACGGAAACCTTCTTAATCGACGGTGCATCTACCTTCGTTTCAACTGGTGTAGGAGGCTTAGGAGCCGGAGCCTTTAATCCGGACATTGCTGTGCTTAACCTCGTAAGGGCTGCACTAAGGGCTGCAACGTCTTTTTCAGACTGTACCTTCTCACTGTTGCGGACTGCTGCAGCATTGTCATATGCGTTCTTGAATTCAGCATATGTTTCCACAGAATATGCAGACTGGTTAGGCAACAGCTTCTGTGCTTCTGCAAGCTTCTGATCCAGTTTTTCATTTACATCTGCCAGAGCTAAATCCTTCAGGCTTACCAGCGACTCTATTGCATTCTGGATACGCCGGATTGCATTCTGAAGTGTACGGACAGTATAATTATCTTTATCCAGCAGATTTCTACCATTTTCAATGGCATTTTGGTATACCGCGTATGACTCCGGTTCATATTCGTCCTTCTCCAATGGAGATGTGACGAGCCTGGTTAATTCATCTATATTCGTCTGCAGCTCTATTGTTACCAAAGCATCCTCTGCTTCCAGAACCTTTGTAAGCGCAGCATTATACGCATCCTGGGAAGCATCCCCGGCGAGCCCTTCTGCCTCTGAAATTGCCTGATTCAGCTTCGCAATCGTTTGTTCCGTATATACATCTGTCTGTGCTGCCTTTACCTTAGCTGCCTCGACTGCCTTTGAAAGCTCTGCTTTCACAAAATCATAAGACGAAATCGCTTCGGTATATGTATGGCTTGAGTCGTTTAAGCAGGTAAATGTCATAACACCATCTGTTGTAGTGGTTACAGGCGTCGTCACCTTTCCGTCATCATACCTGTGGCCAATTGCCTCTACTGTTTCACCCTGCCGGATCAGCTCACCACAATCCGAACAATAGGTATCTCCCGAATATCCGTCTTCTGTACAAGTAGGATCTACTTTGCCGTTAATCCGTTTTGGGCCGTCGTGGGCACAGGCCCCCTCAATGACAACATCATAAACCTCGCCGTCTACCGTTACCTGTACCGTTCCCGAATCTGCTAATGCAGTCACATAAACACCCGGAATATCAACCGTTTTGTACAGCTTGGACTGGTTTTCAATTCCAATCCGCGGATAAAGGACGATAATTCCATCAATATCCTCTTCTCCTTCTTCCTTTACCGTATAATATTCGGTAATTAAATAAGTTTCTCCCGGCTTAATTTCCGATGTCAGACGGTATCCCGGAATTGGATCCAGATTGGTGATCGTATCGGATTTTTCCAGGAACTCAAAACCAAAGTCTCCCTTTTCTTCCCAGCTTGGACGATTGCCCTCATTAATTCCGCCCAATGCATCAAACGCCATTTTCTCATAGAAGAAATAACAAAACCGGCCGCTGTCTGCGCGGATTATCTCAAACGAAGTGACCCCGTCTCCGCTGTCCACCTGGTTTAACCTCTGGGGTACGATTGTTGATTCAAAATAATTTTGGGCATTTGAATTAGTCAAATAAACATCGGCCGACGGATTGTAAATGGTGTACGCATCCTCAGAACCCTCCGCCGTATCAACAATAAATTCTGCTTCTGTCATATCAATATCCCAATTGGGGACATCAGAATAGCCGTCAAAATTATACTGCCCTGCTCTTTCGCAGTCAAACAATGCATTGCGGGATTCTTCCCCTGATTCTACCTTTACGGCAGCAGGATCGTTAGAAACCCCTTCTACCGCACCCTCAATAAAATATTTCTGCCCTTTACGAAGGTTTATCTTCTTATTGCCCAGGCACGTAATATTATAAGTCATCTGATCAATGACCGCTTTCGTCTGCCCTTCGCCAACGCCAGTAATCGTAAGCTGGCTAAGCGCAGAGCCGACTTCCGTAAATGCCTCACCAGCAAGCTTCGTCTGTGCGTTAAAATCTCCGTTCGACGGGTAGAAAATAATGGTATAGCTTGTATCCTCAGCTTGAGACCGGTAAGTAATTAAATATTTCTTACCGGAAGTAACTTCTGAAGCAATCCGGTATCCTGGGATTGGATCATCTTCCCCTACCACGTCCTGCTTCTCAAGTAATGTCAAATCATACACATACTGCGACGCATCCGAATTGTAGTCGCTCATAGCGTTAAAATTCATCTGATTCAGGAAAAATATCAGATAACGGGTATCGCCGCCTGTCTGGAGACGGAACGTATCGGAAACTTCCTGCTTAAATACGATCCCGTTCCCCGGCGTATCCGACAGCACGATTGTTCCGTTATCGTTTTTGACATTCACCAAATATTTGTTGGCCCATTCGCTGTATACGGAAAAAGCATTCTCCCCTTCCGCCTCTGTTACCGTCCATTCCGCATTGGCAATATCCAAAGACGTATCGGCGGTTTCTGAAAAGCTGCTTAAGCTTCCGCTATTATTTGCTATATGCGGATACAAGGGTACGATCGTCTTTTCCTCAGCCCCTTTGCGCACAACTTCTGCAGTTGCAACTAAAGGATCCGGCTGCTGCTGGATCTCGGCAACCTCTGCCGTATATTCCCGCTGGTATGTTGCGCCTGCATGCAGTGTGATATCCATTTCTGCCCCTGGAATATACCCGTTTGGCGCCAGCTCCATAATATTAAAGTTATCGTAACGCATACTTGCCGCGCCATTTTCCCAAAGCAGGCCGACAGAAGCGTCCGGGAGCTCTGCCATACAGGAATATTGATACGCATTTGCGCTTTCAGGCACGGCAAACGTATTCTTTAAGCTCATACTGTTGCCATCGTTTTCATCTACCAGGAAAGTAAACACTTTACCGTTGGCACGCCCTGAGCCGCCTGGCATCCCTACCAGGATCGCCGTTTTGCCGTCTATCTCTTTGGAATAAATGCTGGCCGTCACGTTACAGGTCGAAGTACAGGAAACACCCGTTGACCTTGGAGCTGTAAATTCATAAGCCCCGCTCCCGTTCCTTACCGCATCCGCATAACAAACCGCACCCTGCCCGCTCCGGAAGAACATACGCAGCGTACCGTCTTTTAATTCTACCACTTCACTCTCAGAACTCCAATATCCTCCGTCTGCCGTTCCTGGCACGTCATCGGAACGCGTCCAGGTCGCACCGTTGTCATCAGACCAGATAATACTGGCATTCTCTTCGCCGTCTCCGTGCTCATAAAACGGAATTACAATCGTACCGTCCGAAACTAAAAGCCCCTTTCCAGGCGATACCAAAAGCCCCGTTTCATCTTCCCGCTTAATCTGCGGGTTTATAATTTCCGGATCGCCCCAGGTGAACCCGTCGTCCGTAGATTTTGCATACATAATATATCCAGTATTATATACGTGAAGTACGGAGTCCTTGTAAAACGCGTTCTGCTGGATCTGTGTTTCTGCGTCATTTACCTGCGCCTGTGTCAGATCAGCTACATATTCGCCGCCTTTTACACTGTAGAGATTATACCACTTATCAACCGCATAACCGCTTGCGCTCCCATCTTCCCTGGACACGACCGCTGCATAGCCGTCCTCATTCCAGTCGCCGACATAATACTCGTATTTTTCTGTATCCTCTTCTGTCGGCCTTGTATTGACATTGTCATAATTAGATGTCAGCGCCAGGCGCTCTTTTCCATCCACAGTAATATAACCTGTCCCGACATTTGGTGAAGTATAACCGCCCATTGTGGTCACGCCTGTCGGGTTCACGTCTGCCATACAATAAACCGCACCGTCCTCCCCCTGCACCAAAACAGGGTCAATAATCGTCGTCGCAGCCGGCCCGGCATATCCGTTACTGTCGGGGAAAAACAATGGGAAGCTGTATTTCCAGGTTTCCCCTCCGTCTTCCGATAACGATGCAATCGTATCCAGCCCGCCGCCGTCTCCAGTTGTCTGATACCTCGCATCTGCCGCCGCCAGCAAATTCCCGTCCTGTGTTACTATAAGCGCCGGAATCCGGAAATTGTCGCTTCCTGCCGTGCCTGCCGCAAACGGCTGCCCAGAAGTCACACTTGTATCCGTCACATTTAAGCTTCCTGCCTTTAACAGCCCCGTTTCCTCCGCTTTTGCAGGAACAGCCGGGAGCATACTAAGCGCCATTGCCATTGACAGCCCAAACCCAAGGCTCTGCTTCCATAGCTTCTTTTTTGCTCTTTGTTTCATAATATTCCTCCCATTCATTAAAAATAATAATTACCGAAAACACATTATACAAATTCCCTGCCTTTTATCAGTAATAATGTTTTAATTATATATAAAAGAGGAAGGAATATCAACCATTTTATGTAATTTTTAACAAATCCTTGCTGCATTTCTAACTTTTTCAAGGCATTTTATCCTAATTTCAACGGCAATGCGGTGGCATCGTCTAGAAATTTTAACGACGCAATGGTGCGAAGCAGATGGTT
>OFGA01002332.1_pt1 | contig 11779 bp, 12 predicted proteins | sample 1521471 | NCBI WGS metagenome assembly OFGA01 (sample SAMEA3504086, study PRJEB24116) | mouse gut metagenome | biome: mouse gut; feature: mouse-associated habitat; material: faeces | place: Denmark | collected 2011
TGTGTGGACAGGTCCGCAGCTTATACAGGAAACGGTTTTAGCGCAGCCTGAAAATATTTACACGGATTTTACATTTGGATAACCTGGATTTTACCTGGATATAATAAGATACTGTCATCATACAGAGAATCAGAAGGAGAGGGCACATTCATGAAAGAATCCCTGGAAATTCTATTTGGCCTGCTTGGCGGCCTGGCAGTATTTATTTTTGGCATGAACATGATGAGCGAATGCCTGCAGAAGGCAGCAGGTGAGAAGATGAGAAGCATCCTGGCGCTGCTGACGAAAAATCCGGTCATGGGAGTGTTTGCAGGTGCCCTGACGACGGCTGTCCTGCAAAGCAGCTCTGCGACGACCGTTATGGCTATCGGTTTTGTCAGTGCGGGGCTGATGACGCTGCCGCAGTCTGTTTCGATTATCCTGGGCGCGAATATCGGAACAACGATAACGGCGCAGATTATTGCATTTAAAATCAGTGATTATATTTACCTGTTTATTTTTGCCGGTTTTGCAGTCTCTTATCTTGCAAAATCCGAAAAAGCGAAAAACATCGGACAGACCGTGTTTGCGTTCGGGCTGCTGTTTCTTGGCATTGAAACGATGGGAACGGTTATGAAGCCGTTAGCGTCCAGTCCTTTTTTTATCAATATGATTCATAAGGTAGCAGATGTTCCGGTGCTGGGCGTGCTGACAGGCACGCTGATGACGCTCGTTGTCCAGAGCAGCTCCGCGACGATTGCGGTATTGCAGAATTTTGCCGCACAGCCAGCAGCAGACGGCGTAACCAGCATCCTTGGACTGGCTGGCGCGATACCGATTCTTTTAGGCGACAATGTCGGCACGACGATTACGGCGCTGTTTGCGAGCATCGGACAGGCAAAGGACGCAAAGCGCACGGCGCTGGCACACTGTATTTTCAATATTTCGGGCTGTTTTTTGTTTATCTGGATTATCCGTCCGTATGCAGCGTTTATCCAGTGGATGACGCCGGGGCCGGAGGTGGAAGTCATATCCAGGCAGATAGCAAATGCGCATACGCTGTTTAACCTGATTATGACGATTATCTGGACGCCGCTGCTTCCATATATGGTGAAAATTGTAACCGGGCTTATCCGGGATGCAGCCGGGCTGCCGCAGCCGGTGTCTGTCCCAATCTATCTGGACAGCAAGCTGACCGCACAGCCAGCCGCAGCCCTTGCCCTTGTAGAAAAAGAAGCCGTTCACTGCGGGGAATTGACCGATGTCCTGCTTGCAGGCCTGACGCAGGCAGTCCGGGCCGACGATGAGGAGCTGCTGCACGAGATATCGCAAAAGGCTCTCCATGTGCGCAGCCTGAACGAGTCCATTACAGAATATCTGGCGGACATGTTTTCCGCCGGGAGCATGAGTGAGGAACAGGCAAATGAGGCAGCGGGAATTATGTACCTGCTGGGAGATTTTGACCGTGTTGCGTTTCTGTGCCAGGAAATGACAGATTCCCTGGAAGAAAAGAAAGAAAAGAAATACAAATATTCCAAGGATGCCATGAAGGATTTGGAAAAAAGCTTTATCCTGATAGAAGAAATGTACCGGGAAGCGTTCCAGATGCATGTCAACGGGGACACAGACCGGGAGAAGAAGATACGCAAAAAAAAGGAAAAAGTACTCGATTTAAGCCTGAGCATGCGCAAGGCGCATCTGGACCGTGTTTCCAAAGGAAAGTGCAGCGCAAAGCTGACCAGGCCGTTTCAGAAAATACTCAATACGCTCGACCGTATCAGCAACAGCTGCCTGAATATTGCAGATTCCGCAGTACAGGGCGGTGCGCTGCGCTGATGCTTTTGCCGGCAGTCCTGGCAGAAAGCTGCTTCGCAGGTTCTGGGATTTTGCCGGAATGCTGTTCCCTGATTGTAACTGGAAAGTATCGTGAACTGTCATGGTACTTTCTTTTTTTATTTTTCTGGGGTATAATATACGAATCATCTGCATTCAGGGGAGGTACTTATGATAGATATTCAACTGGAAATACAAAACATTGACTATAAGAAAACGATTGCAGGATTGTGTTCCATGCTGCCTGATATGTGCAGCAGAAACGAAAATCCGGGGCTGCCGGAGCGTTTTGTCTTGAAGATGGGCACCGGATTGGAAAAGATGGCGTGCGGCTTTGCAGACAGCATGCCGGATGAGACAAAAGCAGAGCTTTTGTGCAGCCTTGTGGGAGAATATAACGAGAAGATTACAGCGCTTTTGCATCAGCAGCTGGAAAAAACCGGGGCAGGAGGTTTTCTTCATATTGGCAGAATAGCGGCGGCAATGAAGCAGGAAGGAAAATCCCTGTACGCAGAAGGCGGCACGGCATTGGAATGTCAGATAACACAGACGGGCAGAATGATTCTGCGCGCTGATTTTATAAAAATTGATTACAGGAAGCTGGCAAAAAGCAGCCTTTTCCGGGATTTGATTACTAATCTGGCAGAAAAATATGCCGGCGTATTTCAGGAACTGTGCAGCCTGATTTTAATGGGGATGTCTGGGTTTCTGGCCGGCAGCTTTTCCAAAGAAACGGAAAAATTACTGGTGAAAATACTTCAGAAAAAGAAAAACAGGAAACTGCTTCTGGACAGGCTGGAGCACGCGCTGCAGGAAAAAAACATATGGATAGAACTGTCGGATTATTCCATAGAAAGCTATAAGGATGATAAAGCACGTGTCCGCCTGGGTGAACGGGAATATACTTTCTCAGATGAAATGCAGGAAAAACTGCTGGATGCAGCGGCTTTTTATTTAAACAGCCTGCTGTAACGGACAGCCAGAGACGGAACGGATGTAAAACAGTCAGCGGCTGTAAGGGGCAGACACAGCCTGGCTGGCGGAAAAGGAGATAGTTCATGTATTATTTAAATACCGACGAGCCGCTGCGGCAGTTTGAAAAGTCTGTAAACAGCCGGATTTTTGTGGACAAAATTTGACAGCCTTGCTATCGCAGGCACGCAGATGTATGAAAAGCATCTGAACCGGTACAACGTCATTCATATCGATTTTGGCAGGCAGCCGGATTCCTGCGAGGGGTATGACGATTATATCGGGGATATTATAAAAACCTTACAAGAAGATTTAAAAGAAGCATACCCGCAGCTTGCAGGCCGGGAGTACAGGAGCCTGAGCCGGATGCTGCAGGACACACGGGAGTCTTTTATATTTATTCTGGACGAGTGGGATTCCGTATTTTATGAACCCTTCCTGACAGACAGGGATAAGCGGAGCTATTTGAAATTTTTAAAGGGGCTTTTGAAAGACAGGCCTTATGTGGAGCTTGCCTATATGACCGGCGTGCTGCCCGTTGCAAAGTATTCCAGCGGTTCGGAACTGAATATGTTTGATGAGTACAATTTTATGAACGACAATGTATTTGACGGCTTTTTTGGATTTCAGGAGGAAGTGAAAAAGCTGTGCATGCAGCATCAGACGGTTTCTTATGAGGAGCTGAAACAGTGGTATGACGGATATCGCACAAGCACGGGAAAAAGCCTGTTTAATCCGCGTTCTGCCAGCATGGCGCTGATGCGGGGAGTCTGCCTGAATTACTGGACACAGACAGGGCCAATGAATGAGATTGCGGACTGCATCGAACACAATGCGGGGGAAGTGCGTGAGGATATTGTAAAGCTGGTTTCCGGCATTGCGGCAGAAGCAGAGCTGGGCGGATATAGTGCAAAACAGCAGCGCCTGGAAACCCGCGATGAAATACTGTCCGCGATGGCAGTGTATGGATTTCTCTCTTATTATAAGGGTTATCTGAATATACCAAATCAGGAACTAATGGAAAAATTTCAGAGGGTTCTGGAACGGGACAGCATGGGGAGGTAAAAGAGATTGTGGAAATCTCCAGGAAAATGCTGGAAGCAACGCTTGCCATGGATGAAAAAACAGTGGCGAAGATACTGGAAGCTGTGCATGACCCATTCGCGAAGCGAATTTAAGATGGATTTGTGAAGGTTACTGGCCACAGAGTGAACAGTAACAAAATACGAGCCATAATATGGCAGCTGGCGGTCTTGCATTTTATTTCCAGAATTGCTATAATATATTTGCCGCTTTAAAGCGCAAAAGAATTTCAAAGGAGCAGCAGTAACATGAAAAATAAGTCAGATGAACAAAATGCCGGCCTGCCAGCTTGTGACGGGCAGATACTGGAAGATGGGAAAATGCAGGCGTGCAGCCTGTTTGATTATAATATCGTGCTGATTGGCTTTATGGGAAGCGGAAAATCGACGATATCGGGCTGCCTGAGCCAGATGCTTGGGATGGAAACCGTGGAAATGGACCAGATTATTTCCAGACGGGAAGGCATGAGCATATCGGAAATTTTTGAGGTACATGGAGAGGAATATTTCCGGAACCTGGAAACAGGCCTTTTAATAGAAATGCAGTCCAAAAAAAATGTTATCATTTCCTGTGGCGGCGGCACCCCGATGCGGGAAAACAATGTGGCGGAAATGAAGAAAAACGGAAGGGTTGTGCTTTTGACGGCAAAGCCGGAGACGATTTACGAACGCGTCAAAGACAGCCATGACCGGCCCCTTTTGGAACATAACAAAAACACGGCGTTTATTTCGCAGCTGATGGAAAGCCGCAGGGAAAAATACGAGGCAGCAGCCGACCTTATTCTTGAAACAGACGGAAAAGACAGGCTGGCTGTCTGCAGGGAGATGGTACAAAAGCTGCTGGAGCTGGATAAAGCCGCTGCGCAGGCGTAAACGTTTCTGCTGCGGTACTGAAAAATCCAGGCAGAATACAGACAGGGGGTATCAGGATGAATCCGGTAGTAGTCAGGAATGTCAGAATCGGCGAAGGAATTCCGAAAATCTGTGTGCCGGTTACAGGAGTTACAAAAGAGGATATCATCAGGGAAGCACAGTCATGTACAGGGATTCCTGCAGATATTGTGGAATGGCGTGCAGACTGGTTTGAACATATTTTTGATATGGATAAAACAATGGAAGTGCTGGAAAGGCTGCGGACTGTGCTTGGACAGACGCCGCTTTTGTTTACGTTCCGCACCAGCAGGGAAGGCGGGGAAAAGCCCATGGAACCGCAGGCATATGCAGCCCTGAACAAAGCAGCAGCCCGGTCAGGCTATACAGACCTGGTGGATGTGGAAGCATTTACCGGGGACGGGCCTGTAAAGGATATGATAGCAGCAGCACATGCCTGCGGCGTGAAGGTGGTTGCATCGAACCATGATTTTCATGGCACGCCGGAAAAAGACGATATTATCGGCAGGCTGTGCCGGATGCAGGAGCTGGGTGCGGATATCTGCAAAATTGCCGTTATGCCGCGAAGCAGGGCGGATGTACTGACCCTGCTTGCGGCAACGGAAGAAATGTACCGGCTGCATGCAGACCGCCCGGCCGTTACAATGTCCATGGCAGGCATGGGCGTTATCAGCCGCCTGTGCGGGGAAGTTTTTGGCTCTGCGCTGACGTTTGGCGCAGCAGGAAGGGCATCTGCACCGGGGCAGATGGACGTACAGGACCTGGCACAGGTGCTTTTCCTGCTGCATAAGAGCCTGTAATCTTAAAAAACGAGCAGAATCTGCGCAGTGTGCGGCAGATTCTGCTCGTTTTTCGATATGGCAGCATGTATTCCTGTAAGTCTTTGAATGCATCCATAGCGTTTTTCATGATTTCAGCACTGTTCATTTCTTCTGTTACTCCCATAAATATTCACCGCCTTTTTCAATAGATGCAGCTGTTATCGGTTACAGGCATGATAACATATATGGAGAGGCGTGTAAAGCTTGGAAAAACTGCATAAAAATTTTGTGATGGACAGACGAGTGTCCATGCAAAGGTGTATCATATGGATAAAGTACAGGTCAGGAATCCACGTGGCGCAGTACTGATTTTGCGATATCCAAAAAAAGCATCCGGGCAGAATCAGGTGCCTGCTGCCACAGGGTTTTTAAAAGAGCAAAATCTGCATCATTGGCAGAATTCACGGAATCCATCAGCAGGTAATCGATGGAAACGTGGAATATATTTGCAAGGTCAATAAGCTTTTCCAGCGTAACCGAACGCTGTCCATGCTCCACAAGGCCAATATAAGCTGTGGACACACCGGCGGCTTCGGCAAGCTGTTCCTGTGTAAGGTTCATCTGCTGGCGTTCTGTGCGGATTTTTTTCCCAAGTGCTTTTCTGTCCATAATTTATCTCCCAAAAGCAGTATCATATATCTGATAACTGACAGCACACAAGCAGTACGATACATACCTGAACTGGATGATGCAGAAATAATATGATGTATTATTGTAACCAATTTGTATGGAAACAGTAACAAATTATTAGTAATATTATTACAAACTATTAGTTGCAATACATGAAAATAGATGATATAATCAGAAAAATGCAGTAGAACATATGATTCTTTTGCGTTATAATTATGCATATAGAAATGTATTGCATGAAAGGGAATATGATAGAGAGCGGATATGGGGAAAGATGATAAGTTAAAGCACGTGCTTAGCATTTATGACAGGCTGATGAATGGATATACGATATCAAAACGGGAGGAAGCAGACCGCTTCGGGGTATCTGGAAAAACAGTGCAGCGGTATCTGGCTGTTGTCCGGAATTATCTGGCAGACGAATCGGAACGGACCGGGGTTATTAATCAGGTAACGTATGACCGGAATCTGGGAGGTTACCGCCTGGAACGGCTGGACAGGATAAAATTTACAAACAGTGAGGTTTTAGCAGTCTGTAAAATCCTTCTGGACAGCAGGGCATTTACCAAGGCAGAAATGGACACGATGCTGCACAAGCTGGCAGAGTGCTGTGTGCCTGAGGCAAACCGGAAGCTGGTGATGGATTTAATTGCGAATGAGGCGTTTCATTATATTGAGCCAAGGCACAGAACGGTATTTTTAAATACGATGTGGGAAGCAGCACAGGCCATTCATAAGCACCGGTATATAACAATCAAATATCAGCGTTTGAAAGGGCAGGCATTGGTAGAGCGCAGGCTGATGCCTGCCGCAATTATGTTTTCCGGGTTTTATTTTTATCTGGCGGCTTTTATTGATGAAGAAGAAACAAGAACCCATTTTGATGTTATCAATGATTCGTTTCCGACCATTTACCGGATTGACCGGATTCAGGAACTGCATGTGCAAAAAGAGAATTACTGGATTCCATACAAAGACCGCTTTCAGGAAGGAGAGTTCCGTAAGCGGGTGCAGTTTATGTTTGGCGGAAAGCTGCAAAGAGTAAGATTTTTATATCGCGGGCTTTCCATTGAGGCTGTTTTGGACAGGCTGCCGACAGCGCAAATTGTTGGTGAGGAAAACGGCGTGTATACGATATCGGCAGAAGTGTTTGGGAAAGGGATTGAAATGTGGTTAAGGGGACAGGGGGATGCAGTGGAAGTGCTGGAAATAAAAAGCAGTTGAAAATGAGAGAAGATAGTACGGGAGAGATAAAGAGTGGATAGTCGTTTATCAGAACTAAAAAAACAGGCTGTAGAGGAAAAAAACCAGCTGAAAAATGACCTGGATTGGAATATTCGAAATATGGAAGCCAGATTTCTGGATAAATTGAAGAATATGCCGTTTATGGTAAGCAGAAACTATACGAACACCGTTATTCGCGAATTTGAACAGGAAATGGCTGTACTCTGGACGGGAATGGAACGCAAAATAGGCGATTTTACGAAACGGGGCAGCAATATGTTTTCTGCAGCAGCCAGTATGCAGGAATGGCTGGCACAATATTCTTTCAGGCAGATGGCAGAAAAGATTGATTGTAAGAAGCATAATAAATGGAGCCGGAATGAGGAATTAGAAGGTTATTCATGGTTTGTACACACAGAACAGCTGGAATGCATGGTAAAACAGGAATCAGGCAGGATTGCAGAGAATCTGGAACAATACTGGCAGAAATATGATGAGGCGTTTCAAAAATGTCTGGATGAGCTGTCTGCTATGGAAGAAGTACAGGAACCAGCTGTGCAGAAAGGTGCTTCTGTGCAAAAGGAATCGGATATACAAAGAAAGACGGACACAAAGCTGAAAACTGCTGTGAGAGCAAAACCGGCATGGGCTGGCAGCGAGCTTCCGGTTTTATCACAGATTATATTTCGAAATCCGGTATTATATGCAAAAAGGCCGGTTCGGCAGAAGTATCTGCATTATCTTGAAAAATACAGCAGCATTGGAAACATAAAGAGACGTATTTATGCAAAAGCACAGTTTAAACAGTACCGCAGAATTCTGGAGCATGCAAAAGATACAGAAGTTTCAGAAAAAGATATTCATTCTTATGCTTTATTTCTTCTGATTGATTTCCTGCAGATGGCGGAATACGATAGGGAGCTTATCGAATCGCCAGCCATGGTATCTGCTGCTGAAAGGCTCCTGACAGATTTGCACTGTAATGGGAAGGCAGGAGAAACTGCATTACGGATTCTGAGTGCGGGAAAGGGAAATTATGGAAGGCTGAAAAAAGCAGAAACGGAGGGACTGGATTTTTCAGAAGAAATACGGGCCTATATCAGACAGGCTGGGCGGAATATGAAGTTTCAAAACAAAAAACCTTTTAAAATCGCTGTTACAGCTACGATGAGTGCGGGAAAATCAACGTTTATCAATGCAGTTACAGGAAAGAAAATCAGCTTATCACAGAATATGGCCTGTACAAGCAAAATACATGCTATTGCTGGAAAAGCGTTTGACGACGGGCTTTCTTATAAAAAGGATTATGAGCTGATACTTGATGCAGATGAGCGTAAACTGCTTGAAAATCATGAAAAAAATAAAAGCAGGGAAATTGCAGCATGTACTTATTTTAACGGAATGCTGGGAGGCAGGAGGATTCTTTTTTACTTTATAGGAAATTCCGCCATTTTGTGGCACAAAGAAAAACGTATATTCATCGAACATACGTTAGATAGATATGTCTTTAAGGGATACAAAACAGACGGTCAGGGATTTAGAAGATATAAAAACCTTCCTCTCCAAAATCGTCGTCAAATGGGTCATCTTCATTTAAGAAATAATCCATATCAAGAAGGTCATCCCCGCTCATGCGGCGAATGTCCCCGGATGTCATGCCTTCGGGTGGATTATCTATATATTTTTTGCGTAGTTTCTCTGCGTTTGGGTTCATAAGTACAGCCTCCTTTGAAAGGAGTATACCACAGGGACGGGATTTAAGGAAGTCATGCAGAAGACCTTCTTCCACGGGAACGGGACATGGCTTTCTCGTACATTTCTTCCAGAGAAACACGTTTATGGTTAAAGTAAAGTTCTAAAAGCAGCATGGTTGTGCCGCATTCACATTTTAACGGGTCATAGCCAAAAGCAGAAAGTATGGCAGTACGCCACTGGTTAAAGCTTCTGAAAATGTGGTGCTTTTCACGGGAAATAGCTCTATGGAGTTTTTTGTCAATCTCCCGGTGGCGTGCATAAATGCCGCCATAGCGGATCATTTTGTAATGCTTTTCCGGGATATGCCGGATAAGGCGCTCTATGAACTCCATAACAGGAAGGGTTTCTTCCGCATAGGCGTCATCTTCGTGGCGGTTGTAATGGAAAGTGACGGAGTCGCCATCATAGCTGTCAATCCGGGATGTGGCAATAACGGGACGCCCCAGATAGCGCCCAATGTATTTTATGGCGGTTTTGGGGTCACATTTATTAGGCTTAGCATAGACATAGAAACCGTCTTTGTGTTCCCGGTAACAGCGGGACTTTTCCTTTTTGAAAGAAGGGCCGATTTTGGATTCCATTTCATTGAGCAGGGCAGTGCGGAAAGAATTGCGGAGGTAGGTATAGTTGAAGTGGCTGGTATTGCGCCAGAAAGCATTATCGCTGTAACCGCCCTCGGAAATCAGACAATGTATGTGAGGGTTCCACTTTAAGTCCCGGCCAAAGGTGTGGAGAACCATGATAAAACCGGGAGTAAAGTTCATGGATTTATTCTGCTTAAAAAACATGTGGGAAACGACATTGTTTACGGCATGGAAGAGGCAGTCGAGGAGGGAGCGGTCCTGAAGGAAGAAATCCCGGAGCTGTTCGTCAATGGTAAAGACACAGTGGCGGTGAGGTACATTGACAAGCTTAAAGGACATAGAGGCAGTGCGCTGCATGGCGTATAAGTTGCCGCAGGTAGGGCAGAAACGGCTGTGGCAGCGGAAGGGGACGAATTTTAACTTACCGCAATGAGGACAGCCATACATAGCCCCGCCAAAAGAGGGATTGCCGCAGTTGATCATTTTATCCACGTTTTCAACGACGGAAGCACGTGGATGCAATATATAAATCATTTCTTCATAATGGTCTCTAAAAATATCTTGTAGTATGCTCATGAGATTATTATGCAGGAAAAGAGCAAAAAAAGAAACCCCTAATTCCCCTCATGAATGAGGGGCTAGGGGAGTTGATGTGTCGAAGACACTTTTTTATGATTCGCCAGGTGTTAATTTCAGTGGAGATAAAGAACATGCACAGATAACAGAGGATTTCCTGAAAACAGGTGATTATGATCTGCTGATTTATCTGCTGAATGCAACACAGTTAGGAACAGACGATGATATGGAGCATTTGAGATTTGTGAAAAAAAACTGTGGACATGCAGAGATATTATTTGTTTTAAATAAAGCCGATTCTTTCAATTTAGAAGAAGAAGATGTAACAGAGACCTTAAAAAGGGCGAAAGCATATCTGGAACAGCATGGATTCCAAGAGCCTATGGTCTGTCCGGTATCAGCGAAAGCCGGGTATCTGGCGAAAAAAAGCTTGCAGACAGAGCTTGGCCAGATACAGCGCATGGAGCTTATGAATCTGGCTGGAAAATTTAAGAGAATGCATCTGCCGGAATATTATGAAGAACATTTTCCGGAAATCTGTGTGGAAGACAGGGAACAGGAAGAATTGCAGTTATTAAAAAACTGCGGGTTATCTTATGTAGAATTATTCATAAAAAAAACAATGCAAAGGAGAAAAGAAAAATGGCACAAGTATATGTGAAATACAATCCATACCGGCTAAGAACACAGATAGCAGTGAATGGGCATGAAATTGAAACAGACAGCAGCCTTTATAAGCTGGTAAAAGGAAAGCGCTTGCAGGAATGGATTGGAAAATTTCCTCAGATGCTGCGTACAGAGTTCAATTCCATTGAGTTTGACCTGGAATTTAGCGGGATGAATTTAGACTGGGACGATTTTCAGGAATCATTCCGTCAGGCGGAAAACGCTGGCATTATCAGAATACAGGGACTGCATTTTGAAGAAATACAGTCAGATGAAGAAGTGGCAGATAAAATTGGACAAATATTCTGTGATTTGCAGGAAGGGCCGATAGATGATTTTCGTGACACGAAACTGTTAAAAGCATATGACAATGTTCAGAATGCAGTGTTTCCGATTAATGTGATTGCAACAATGAGTGCTGGCAAGTCGACACTGATTAATGCACTGCTCCATAAAAAACTGATGCCGTCAAAAAGTGAAGCTTGTACAGCAGCTATAATAGAAATTCTTGATAGGAACACCGCAGTATTCTCAGCAGATGTGTTTGACAAGCAGGGGGAGTTTCTGCTGGATGTAAAAGAACTGACTTATGATATCATGAGTGAGCTGAACGAGGATGAGAGGGTTTCCAGAATAGAGGCAGAAGGAAACATACCATTTCTAGTACATCGAATATTAAATAACGAATAGTTAAATATTTACTTCTTCGTATCCTATTTCGTTCATTTTATATGTCCAGTGATAGACAACAGGAGCAGTATTAATC
>OFGA01002335.1_pt1 | contig 11774 bp, 9 predicted proteins | sample 1521471 | NCBI WGS metagenome assembly OFGA01 (sample SAMEA3504086, study PRJEB24116) | mouse gut metagenome | biome: mouse gut; feature: mouse-associated habitat; material: faeces | place: Denmark | collected 2011
CGTCTCCGCCGTCACCTCCTCCGAGTTCACCCAGCGGATCTCCACGGACACACCATTCCCGATCCCGCCGTGGGTCAGCGCCTCCGCCACCGACAGATAGGCGTCGTGGAGCCCCACGTACTTGCCCACCAGGGCGATGGTCACGCTCCCCTGGGGGTGCTTGGCCTTGTGCACCATGGTGGCCCACTCGGTCAGGTCCGGCGCGTGGCAGATCAGCCCCAGCCGCCGCACCACCACGTCCGCCAGCCCCTCCCGCTCCAGCATCAGGGGCACCTCGTACAGCAGCTCCGCCGTCAGGTTGGGGATGGCGTGATCCGCCGGGATATTGCAGAACAGGGAGATTTTATCCAGAATCTCCTGGGGGATGGGGGAGTCGCTGCGGCACATGATCACGTCGGGCTGAATGCCCAGGCCGAGCAACTCCTTGGCGGAGTGCTGGGTGGGCTTGGACTTCAGCTCCCCGGAGCCGGGGATGGACACGATGAGGGACACATGGATGAACATCACGTTCTGCCGCCCCCGCTCGGCACCCACCTGCCGGATGGCCTCCAAAAAGGGCTGGCTCTCGATGTCGCCCACGGTGCCGCCGATCTCCACAATGGCCGCGTCCACATCCGGGCCCTCCAGCGCGTAGATGTGTCGCTTGATCTCGTCGGTGATGTGGGGGATGATCTGCACCGTGCCCCCTAAATAGTCCCCCGCCCGCTCCCGGTTGAGGACGTTCCAGTAGACCCGCCCGGCGGACACCGAGGAGTTCACGGTGAGGTTTTCGTCGATGAACCGCTCGTAGTGGCCCAGGTCCAGGTCGGTCTCCGCCCCGTCGTCGGTGACGAACACCTCCCCGTGCTGATAGGGGGACATGGTGCCCGGGTCCACATTGAGGTAGGGGTCCAGCTTTTGCACCCGTACCCGCAGCCCCCGCTGCTTCAAAAGCCGCCCTAGGGACGCCGCCGTGATGCCCTTACCCAGCCCGGACACCACCCCGCCAGTGACAAAAATATACTTTGTCATACAAATTCACTCCCACTCCACCGTAGCCGGAGGTTTATTGGTAATGTCATAGGTAACGCGGCTGATTCCTTCCACCTCGTTGATGATCCGGGTGGATACCCTGTCCAGCAGCGGATAGGGAATGCGTGCCCAGCCGGCCGTCATGAAGTCAGAAGTGGTCACCGCCCGAAGCGCCAGGGTGTAATCATAGGTACGCCTGTCCCCCATCACCCCTACCGAGCGGGTATTGGTCAAAACCGCAAAATACTGGCTGAGATTTTTGTCCTCACCGGCTCGGGTCACCTCATCCCGGAAGATAAAATCGGCCCGGCGCAAGGTATCCGCTTTCTCCTTTGTCACCTCACCAATGATACGGATGGCCAGCCCGGGACGGGGGAAGGGCTGGCGGGATACCAGGTACTCAGGCAGGTTCAGCTCCCGGCCCAACCGGCGCACCTCATCCTTAAAAAGCATCCGCAGAGGCTCCACAATCTCATCAAACTCCACATGGCCGGGCAGACCACCCACATTGTGGTGGCTCTTGATAACGGCGGCACTTCCCGCGCCTGACTCGATCACATCAGGGTAGATGGTGCCTTGGGCCAGGAACTTCACCTTCCCCAGCTTTTGGGCCTCTTCCTCGAAAACCCGGATAAACTCATCTCCCACAATTTTCCGCTTTCGCTCCGGATCCTCCACCCCGGCCAGCCTGGACAGGAAGCGTTCTTCGGCGTCCACCCGGACAAAATCTATGTCCCAGGGAGCGAAAGCCCGTTCCACTTCATCCGCTTCCTTTCGGCGCATAAGACCATGATCCACAAAAACGCAGGTGAGCTGTGGTCCCACCGCCTCCGCCAGCAGGGCGGCGGCCACCGATGAATCCACACCGCCGGACAGGGCCAGCAGGACGTTTCCCGTGCCAATTTTCTCACGCATCCCCGCGATAACGGCGTTTTTATAGTTCCCCATGGTCCAGCTGCCCTTGGCCCGGCAGATATCAAACAAGAAGTTACGGATCATATCTACGCCGTGCTCCGTATGTCCAACCTCCGGGTGAAACTGTACCCCATAAAACCCTCGGCGCTCATCGGCAATGGCCGCGCTGGGACAGGCGTCGGAATGGGCGGTTGAGACAAAGCCCTCCGGAACTTCGTCTATGTAGTCGCTGTGGCTCATCCAGGACACGCTTTGGACGGGCAGCCGCTGGAACAGCTTGCAGGAAACATCATAATAAGTGCGGGTCTCACCGTACTCCCGGGCTGTGTCCTCTTGGGCGGAGATCACCCGCCCCCCCAAGGACTGTGCCATAAGCTGGCATCCGTAGCAGATCCCCAAAATGGGCACACCCCAAGTAAAAATCGCCGGGTCTACACGCGGGGCGCCGTCCAGATAGACAGATCCTGGACCGCCGGTGAAGATAATACCGATGGGGTCCATGGCCCTCATCTGGGCAAGCGGGATGGTCCAGGGCTTGATCTCGCAGTAGACATCACACTCCCGCACACGCCGGGCAATGAGCTGGCCATACTGGCCGCCAAAATCAAGGATTAAAATAGTCTGCATCATCACACCCCACTGTCTCCATAGTTTGCCAGCACCCGGGCAGAGGGGTCGTCCACGTTGCAGCCCTCCCAGTCTCTGTTGGGCATCCAGAAATCCGCCACCATCCGGCTCTGGCCTGGGTAATATTTCTCGAACAGCTCCCGGTAGAGCAGGGACTCTTTGGTGAAGGGACGGGCATGATCGTACTTCTGCCGCCGCTCATCAAACTCCCCGTCGGTGTACCGCCCCCCGGCGTACTCCTTCAGGTCGTCCACCAGGGAGTGGCCCACCGCGTCGGAGAAGGCCGCCTTTTCCCGCCACAGGATACCCTCGGGGAGCCAGTCTCCTTCAAAAGCTTTGCGCAGGAGATATTTGCCCATGCCGTATTTGTTCAGCTTTTTCTCCGGATCGATGGACATGACATACTCCACAAAGTCCAGGTCGCCGAAGGGCACCCGGGCCTCCAGGGAGTTCACCGAGATGCACCGGTCCGCCCGGAGCACATCGTACATATGCAGCTCCCGGAGCCGCTTCTCCGCCTCCTCCTGGAAGGCCCGGGGGTTGGGGGCGTAGTCGGTGTACTTGTAGCCGAACAGCTCATCGGAGATCTCCCCGGTGAGGATCACCCGGATATCCGTCCGCTCATGGATGGCCTTGCATACCAGGTACATCCCAACGCTGGCCCGGATGGTGGTGATGTCATAGGTGCCCAGCAGCTCCACCACCGTCTCCAGGCTGTCCAGCACATCCTGACGGGTGATGATGACCTCCGTGTGGTCGCTGCCGATGTGATCCGCCACCTGGCGGGCGTATTTCAGGTCGATGGCGTCGGTGTCCATGCCGATGGCGAAGGTGCGGATCGGGGCACGGCTCCGCCTGGCGGCGATGGCGCACACCAGGGAGGAGTCCAGCCCGCCGGACAGGAGAAAGCCCACCTTGGCGTCGGCGACCAGTCGCTTCTCCACTCCGGCGATGAGCTTTTCCCGGATGTTGGCGCAGATAGCGTCCATGCCGTCCCGGCAGACGCGCTCCACCTGGGCAATGTCCCGGTAGCACACAAATCTGCCATCCTTATAGTAGTGCCCTGGCGGGAAGGGGGAAATTGTTTCCGCAATGCCTACAAGATTCTTCGGCTCGCTGGCAAAAACGATGGTTCCAACGTTGTCATATCCGTAGTATAGCGGCCGGATGCCGATGGGGTCCCGGGCGGCGATGAACTCCCCCGCAGTGCCGTCATAGATGACGCAGGCAAACTCCGCGTCCAGCATGGCAAACATAGCCGTGCCATACTCCCGGTACAGGGGGAGCAGGATCTCGCAGTCGGACCCGCTCCGAAACGCATAGCCTTTCCCCTCCAGTATCTTCCTGAGCCGCTCAAAGCCATAGATCTCGCCGTTGCACACACAGCAGCTGCCCTCCCGCTCAAAGGGCTGCATCCCCTCGGGGGTGAGGCCCATGATGGACAGCCGGTGGAAGCCCAACAGGCCGTCTCCGGCCCGGAGCACCCGGCTATCGTCCGGGCCGCGGCTGACGGTGCGGCCAAAGCCCCGTTGAAAGTCGCCAAAATCGGCCACAGGGCCGCAATAACCGATGATTGAACACATATGTCTCCTCTTTCCGCCCTTCTGGTTCCCGCCGGAACCGTGGGGCTTTTATTGTTCCCTAGGTCACAGGGGTATGGGGTACTTCCCCGTAAGGCGCCCGTCGCAAAAGCTGCGGGCGGCGTCCGGGGCAATACGCTTCAGCGCGCCTAGGCTCAAAAGGCCCAGACTGTCTGCCCCAGTCCGCGCCCTGATCTCTTCCACCGAACAGCGGCAGGCGATTAGCTCATCCTCGTCTGGGATATCCGTGCCAAAATAGCAGGGAGCTATAAAGGGCGTCGCGGAGGAACGCAGATGCACTTCCGCAGACCCCGCCTCCAGCAGCAGGGACACGATCTGCCGGGAGGTGGTGCCCCGGACAATTGAATCATCCACCAGTACCACCCGTTTCCCCCCACACAGCTTCTCAGCGCCCCCAGCTTGATGTGTACCGCCTGCTCCCGGTGGCCGGCCGGGTGTGATGAAGGTGCAGCCGATGTAGCGGTTCTTCACCAGCCCCACCCCGTAGGGGATGCCGGGCTCATCTGCATACTATCCACGAAGGGGTAGTTGCTCGTGTTCTGGAGAAGAAGGGCATCACATCTGACCGCTGTGAGCTAAACCGGCAATACCCTGCTGCGGGAGTTGAAATCGTTGGTTAAGAAACTAATGGACGCAGTGAAGAACACTGCTGCATATTGGGACTGGAAAAAGACAGATTACCGATACGCTCCGAGCTGTTCAGCCGGATATCAAGCGGTATGACGATGTTGTTAGGGTTCGTTTGAAAAATAGATATTGCACAAATCGTAGGCAAGTGCGAAAATAGGAATATGAAACGGTATGAATTAACAAAAGAACAATGGGAACGTGTGAAGGAACTGCTTCCGCCAGAAAGGACGGGGAAACGAGGCCGTCCACGGAAAGATGACCGGAGGATGCTGAATGGGATGCTATGGATCGTCCGCAGCGGAGCACAGTGGCGGGAACTACCGGAGGTATATGGCCCCTGGCAGTCTGTATATGCCCGATTTGCCAAATGGCGGGATGACGGCACATTGGAAGCCATATTTCGCGCATTGTCCGCAGATGCGGATATGGAAAACCTGAGTCTGGACTCTACCTGCATCAAGGTTCACGAAAGTGCCAACGGAGGGGGAAAAAACGGCGAATAAGGCAGTTGGGCGAACCAGAGGCGGACTGAATACAAAGCTGCACGCAATCGTGGATGGACTGGGGAACCCAGTTGAGTTCATGTTATCTGCGGGGAACGACCATGATTCGATCCATGCTGTTGAGCGGCTGGAAAAGGTAGATATCAGCAGCAGTAATGTATTGGCAGACCGCGCTTATGGAGCAACGACGATTCGGGCATATATCTCAGAACAGGGCGCCAACTACGCGATTCCCCCACAGAGCAATGTTTCTGAGCCGTGGCCGGTAGATTGGTGGCTATATAAAGAGCGCCATTTAGTTGAGTGCTTTTTCCAGAAGCTCAAATGGTTTCGCAGAATCGCCACCAGGTATGACAAGTTGGATGCTTCTTTTCTCGCCTTTGTTTACTTAGCTTCTATCGCTATTTTGTTGATTTAGCACAGCTGCCTTGATTTTTCAAACAAGCCCTAAGCAGATTAAGACCAAAATCAAGGAGCGCCGGGTTTTGTTGGCTGAAAAGAAAAATACCATGGCAATCCAAGTATTTCGGCATCGGGAATTAGCGCAGAAAATCGCCGGTCTGACAGAAGATATTGCGGAATTGAAAAGCAAGAAGGCCCTCCTTCTCAATCAACTTAATTGTACGGACGATCATGGCATAGACGAGATCAAACAGCATATTGCGTCCATGGGGGCTTCCCTGGAAACGCTGAACCAGCAGGAAGAAAAATATAGTGCCGAACGGGATGTAGCACTGGCACAGTACGCCGAGCTGCAACAACGGGTGGTGGATGTGGATACCATTGAACTGGAGGATGCCCGTCACGTTATTTGGCCTGATAAAGAGCGGGAAACAGTTCAACGCCTGCAAGCCGTCCATGGCAAGAAGTTTGATTCTGGGACGCTGGCACAGGGTCGGAAAGATGTTGCTGAAATGTTAGAGGAATCAGCAGAATCGGTATCTATCCGCCATAAACTGCAACCGTTTCTGATTCAAGAGGACAAGCGAGGCTGTGGAAAAGATTGAGGCCGAGAGAGGTGATATTCCTAGTTTCTGTTAATATTATCAACAAATCATCCGTCCAATACCGTTGCTCTAGCAATCAAAAAGAAATGTCTGCTGGATATTCTCTATGATCCAATCGTGAAACTGTCATAAGTGCCGCTCCGACAGTTTCCGTTCAAATCGATCCTTTCTCGTGTCAGAGGGGACAGCCGTGGGATATTCCCCTGTAAAGCAGGCGCAGCAATGACAGGTACAAAGCTCTTCCAGGGCGGAGGCCGGCAGATACCCCAGCGAATCCACACCGAGCATCTTGGCAATCTCTTCCACGCTGTGATGGCAGGCAATCAGGGTTTCTCTTGAATCAATGTCCGTTCCATAATAGCATGGGTTCAGGAAGGGCGGCGCGGAAATCCGCAGGTGGATATCCAACGCACCCGCTTCCCGGAGGATCCCGGCGATTCGGGCGCTGGTAGTTCCCCGAACAATAGAGTCGTCCACCAGGACGACCCGCTTTCCGGCCACGCTCTCCTGAACGGCGCTGAGCTTCAGACGAACCTGATCCATCCGGTACTCCTGACCGGGGGCGATGAATGTGCGGCCAATGTACTTGTTTTTAACCAGGCCGATACCATAGGGAATGCCCGATGCCCTGCTATAGCCCAGCGCCGCGTCCAATCCGGAGTCCGGCACACCCACCACCACGTCCGCCTCCACCGGATGCGTCCGGGCCAGGACTTCTCCCGCCCGCAGACGGGCGGCGTGGACGGACATGCCGTCGATCACGGAGTCCGGGCGGGCGAAGTAGATGTATTCGAAGACGCAGTGGGAGGCGGGACATTTTCCGCAGTGCTCCCGCCGGGAGGCGACCGTGTCCCCCTGGAAGATCAGGATTTCTCCCGGCTCCAGGTCCCGCACAAATTCGGCGCCTACGGCGGTCAGGGCACAGCTCTCCGACGCCGCCGCATAGCCGCCTCCCGGCAGCTTTCCGTAACACAGGGGCCGGAACCCATGGGGGTCCCGGGCGCAGATCAGCTTCTGAGGGGACATGAGCACCAGGGAGTACGCCCCCTCCAGACGGTTCATGGCGGCGCTTAGGGCGTCCTCGATGGAGGGCGCTGTCAGGCGCTCCTTCGTGATGATGTAGGCAATGGTCTCCGTGTCGCTGGTGGTATGGAAGATCGCTCCGGTCAACTCCAGCTCGCTGCGGAGCCGTGCGGCGTTGCTGAGATTCCCGTTGTGGGCCAGGGCCATGTGTCCCTTCTGGTGATTGACCTCGATGGGCTGGCAGTTCCGGCGGCTGGAGGCCCCGGTGGTACCATAGCGGGTATGGCCCACCGCCATGGTCCCCCGGGGAAACCGTTCCAGAACATCGCGGCTGAACACCTCGCCTACCAGTCCTAGGTCCTTGTGGGACGCGAAAACGCCGTCGTCGTTGACCACGATGCCGCAGCTTTCCTGTCCCCGGTGCTGGAGGGCGTAGAGCCCGTAGTAAACGATCCGTCCCACATCGGCGGGCGCCGGACGGATGACGCCGAATACGCCGCATTCTTCATGGATCGACATAGATATTACCTCACAATCAAAAAATAACCAAGCAGAGAAAACTATCCATCGCCGCGCGCGCTCCGGCGGTTAATTGTATGCAAAATAACAGTCCGGCGCGGACCGCCGCAAATTTTCTTTACATCCGCCGCCTGACCGTCTATAATGAGCAGGCGTATGGGACAAAGCGGACGCCGCATAGACTCCCATACACCGCAGCGGGAGAGGAGGATATGGGCAAAGGTCCATCAGAAGCGCCAGCGCCCGCCTTCCGGCGGGACGACGAGGCGAGGGGAGTATCGAACTGTTCGGCGGATGCCCCTCCGCGCCGGCTCCGGGCGCGTACACAGCCAGCAAATATGCGGGCGACCGCAAAACAGAGGGGCTGTGACCGGAGAATGAGGGCAAATGGCTGCGGATTTGCCCTCCTGATTTTATCCGCCCTTTTTCTGCCGCAGACGCGGGGAGGGCGGAGCAAGGAGGAAAACAGAATATGTGTGGAATCGTTGGCTACATCGGCCGGGAACAGGCCGCGCCCATTCTGCTGGAGGGGCTGTCCCGGCTGGAGTACCGGGGGTACGACTCCGCCGGATTGGCGGTGTTCGATGCGAACAGGGACGCGCTGGCGGTCTATAAGGCCAAGGGGCGGCTCCAGGTCCTCTCCGGCCAGCTCCACGGCGGGGCGGACCTGAACAGCACGGCGGGGATCGGCCACACCCGCTGGGCCACCCACGGGGCCCCCAGCGACGTCAACTCCCATCCCCAGGTGAGCCGCAGCGGGAAAATCGCCGTGGTACACAACGGGATCATTGAAAATTACGCCGAGCTGAAGGATTTTCTCACGGCCCAGGGGACGCCCTTCGTCTCGGAGACGGACACCGAGGTGGTGGCCCAGCTGGTGGACTACTTCTACGAAGACGGCCGAGTGGACATCCTGGAGGCCGTGGGCCGGTGCCTCCGGCGCATCGAGGGGGCCTACGCCCTGGGTATCCTCTGTGCCGACGCGTCGGACCGCCTCATCGCCGTGCGCAAGGACAGTCCCCTCATCCTGGGCCTGGGGGAGGGGTGCACCTTCCTTGCCAGCGACGTGACCGCCATCCTCCGCCACACCAGGGAGGTCATCTACCTGGACGACGGCGAGACCGCCGTCCTCACCCGGGAGGGGGCCCGGTGCTACGACCACCTGATGCGTCCTGTGGAAAAGGCCGTCAGCCATGTGGACTGGGAGACAGACGCCGCCGAGAAGGGCGGCTATGAGCACTTCATGTTCAAGGAGATCATGGAGCAGCCCGAGGCCCTGCGCCGGGCCATCCTTCCCCGCCTCCGGGGCGGGGAGGTGGTCCTTGAGGGCTTCGGCCTTTCGGACGCGTACCTCCGCAGTTTGAAGAAGCTCTACATCGTGGCCTGCGGGTCCTCCTACCATGTGGGCATGGTGGGCAAGTACAACTTAGAGCGGCTTCTGCGCATCCCCGTGGAGGCGGCGTTGGCCTCGGAGTTCCGGTACATGGACCCCATATTGGACGAGGGGACCCTGGTGGTGGTCATCAGCCAGTCCGGGGAGACCCTGGACACCATGGCCGCCCTGCGGGAGGCCAAGCGCCTGGGAGGCCGGACCCTGGCCATCTGCAATGTGGTGGGCAGCTCCATCGCCCGGGAGGCGGACGACGTGCTCTACACCTGGGCGGGGCCGGAGATTGCCGTGGCCACCAGCAAGGGCTACTCGACCCAATTGGCGGCGCTGAACCTGGTGGGCCTGTATCTGGCGGACCTGCTGGGGACGGTGGAGAAAAGCGAATACGACGCGATATTGATGGAGCTCCAGGCCCTGCCGGAGAAGATGCGGAGGTACCTGGAGAATTTCGAGGACACGAAGTATTTCGCCTCCCGTTTCTTCAACCACGACAGCATTTTCTTCATTGGACGAAACCTGGATTACGCCATGGGCTTAGAGGGCTCCCTGAAGCTGAAGGAAATCAGCTACATCCACTCAGAGGCCTATGCCTCCGGAGAGCTGAAGCACGGGACCATCTCCCTCATCGAGCCGGGGACGCTGGTGGTGGCCCTGGGGACCTACGCCGCCCTCTTTGACAAGGCCATGAGCAACGTGGTGGAGGTGAAGGCCCGGGGGGCCGCCGTGCTGGCAGTCACTACGGAACGCTTCCGGGAGCGGATGGAGAAGACTGCCGACGCCGTGATTGCCGTGCCGGAGACCCATCCCCTACTCCAGCCGTCTCTGTCCATCGTGCCGCTACAGCTGTTCGCCTACTACGTGGCACTCCAGCGAGGCTGCGACATCGACAAGCCGAGAAACCTCGCCAAGTCCGTGACGGTGGAGTAAGCGGCCGGCGGCAGTATCCTGAATAGGACAGCCGGACCTCGCAGCCGTGAGGTCCGGCTGTTTTTTGATATCAGAGGACGCCGAAGTGCTTGAATAAAATCTTCTCCGCCTCAGAGTTCCAAAGGCCGTCGTGGGCATCGCAGCAGTCCGCCAGGCGGGCGAACAGCGGGTCCGTCCGGCCTTTCTCCCGGAAGTCCTCAATAGCGGTAAGGGGCATGTCGAACTGGGTATAAGCCAGCTTTTTTCCCCCCGAAAGATGGGGCAGGTTTTTTGTGGTTTCCACAATGGAATCCATGCCGCCCACGTGGGTAACCATGACGGCGGGGCGGATCTTCCCCTCGGCGGCCAGGCGGAGGGACTCCCGGAGGTCATCGGTGGTGCCTCCCGTGGTGCCGATGATATGGGTGGAGGAATAATGACAGTTGTAAAGGTTGATGCTGGCGGAGAAGTCTTTATTTGTGGGACCGGAGAAGAAGTTCATGCACCCGTCGCAGCCCAGCAGCCGGTCCCCCAGCTCCGCCAGGGAGCGGATTGCGTTGTAGACGAAAATGTCATCGTATCCCCTGCCGCCGGTGAGGGCCATCAGCTCTGCGAATTCGTCGGAGCACTCTCCGGAATTGATGTACACCAATCGAATGCCCCGAGCGGCGGCCAAAGATTCGGGAATCAGCCGCCGGGCCCGGGCGATGCGCTCCTCCGAGAGGTCCGTCACCACAATCATGGCGGGCTTTTTCTCCAAAGTCATGGGGTACTCGATGGCCTCCAGCCCCATGGGGCCGCAGCCCCCCAGAATGAGGACGCTGCCCCCCTCCCTGACGCCCATAACATGCTCGTGGCTGTGGCGGGAGGTGTGGTAGTTCCCCCGGTATCCCCCCACCACACAGCTCATGGGCTCGCCCAGGCTGGCCTCGAAATAGCTCTCTCCGCTGTAGTGGAGAAGGCAGCCCAGCTCCATCACCTCCGGCGGGACCACGCAGTAAGTACACGCCCCTCCGAAGTAGGGATAGGAGTACCCGGGGGAGGCCAGGCTTCCCTTGTAGTTCAAGGCGGGCTGCTGGGCGAATTTCTCGCCGGGAGAGAATTCGCCCAGCCACTTCTTCCCCACCTTCACAATGTCTCCGGCGAACTCGTGGCCGATGATGACGGGGTGTGCATCCACATCCGGGGGACAGCGCTTGTGGGCCTTGCCCTGGACCAGCAGCTTGTAGGTGGACACGCAGATGCTGTCGCTCATGACCCGGACCAGAATCTCATCGTCCCGGATGTCCGGCAAATCGAACTCCTCCAGGCGGATGTCATAGGCGCCGTAGAGACGCACACCCTTTGAGCGCATAAATTACTCCAGGCCGTTGAGCAGCTTGTAGAGCTGGTCCACGCCGGCGCTGTCCACCAGCTTGTCGGTGTCCTCCTCGGTCTCGGCCACCTCGACGATTTTGCCCAGGATGCCCAAGTGATCCTCGCCGGTAGAGGCGATGCCCACCACCAGGCGCACCAGCTCGTCGCCCCACTGGATGCCCTCGGGATAGGTCATGACGATGAGGCCGGTCTTCTTGATGGCCTTCCGGGATTCCTCGGTGCCGTGGGGGATGGCCACATGGCTGCCGATGGCCACGGAGAAGCT
>OFGA01002338.1_pt1 | contig 11756 bp, 15 predicted proteins | sample 1521471 | NCBI WGS metagenome assembly OFGA01 (sample SAMEA3504086, study PRJEB24116) | mouse gut metagenome | biome: mouse gut; feature: mouse-associated habitat; material: faeces | place: Denmark | collected 2011
CAGCTTTTGATCCAGGGGCTTGACCAGATAATCAAAGGCCTCCACAGCGAACGCGTCGAATACATACTCCTTTAGGATGCTCACAAAGATCAGTAGGCTGTGGCTGTCCCGCTGCCGCAGTAATCGGGCGGTCTCCATACCGTCGGGCTGTGCCATTTGGATATCCAAAAAGATCAAGTCAAAGGGTTGTGCGCTGGCCAGGAGGGCCTCGCCAGAGGCAAAGCAGGTGATGTGGTGGGGATGGGTATCCCCCATATAGTTGGAGAGACGAGCGGAGAGGTCGGTGCACAGGGAGGCATCGTCGTCGCAGATTGCAAATTGAATCATAGATATCACCACACTAAAAAATAAGAATACCAAAGTCTTGGGGAAGAGGCAAGCTTGTTGTGATGAGATGTGCGCATTCTGGACTGAACGGTGGTTTTTGACCAATGATAGCGTTTCGATGGAGGGGGAAATGACTGTTTTTGGTACTGAGCCATGAAAAGACGCGACAATAACAAAACGAAAGAAAGAATCTTATAAAATAGGTAAGTATACTTCCTTGATGGAAAACAATATTTCAGATACGCTAAGAGCATCTTACGACAGAAAGCGTGGTTTTTTGATGTTTTTAGACGATTTATCCATATCTTTGATCCGGCTCTGCGATGCTGAGGACCTCAGTTATGAGCGGGCATCTGAGCGCTGCAAATGTAGTTCCAAACACTTTGCGAATATTGTCCATAGGAATACACATCCCACCCTGAAGATCTTTGAGCAGATTTGCCACGGGTTCCAGAAAACGCCCAACCTCCTGCTGCGCATAGGGACGGATGAGTTAGAGTATCGGCTCCCCATGCCAGTTGTAGAGGTGAGGGAATATTCGGCAATGTCTGGACGGGTGCGCTTACCGGTGTGCCCCCAGTGTAGGCATACATTAGGCCGGGAGGCTGTGGCGTTTTGTAGTGAGTGTGGGCAGTGCCTTTCCTGGAAGCAGTTCAAACGCATTGCCGTTGATGGGCGCTTTCTATGTTAAAGTGTAACCGTCTGAAGGTGGATATCCATTGTTTTTTCGAGACAAAACAAAAACACCGCAACCTTGCAAATCAAGGTTGCGGTGTTTGGCGGAGAAGGAGAGATTTGAACTCTCGCGACGCTCAACACGCCCTACTCCCTTAGCAGGGGCGATAAAACTCTTGAAATATAAGGGTTTTCGGTCGATTTGCTAACTACCACGCTAACTGTGAGTTTCATGTTGTCTGGTTGTATCGGTGCTCATCTTACCCCTGCCCATTGTATTTACAGCTTTGTGGGCTGAAGCAGTATCAGGGTGAATATATCTCTGGGTGGTAGAGAATTTTGTGTGCCGCATGACCTTTTGAATGACACTTGGGGCTATGTTCCCAAGGGCAAGAGCGGTGGCGGTGGTGTGGCGGCAGGAGTATGGAGGAAGGTCTCTGACACCGGTACGCAGCATAGCAGAATGGTATTCATTATAAAATTTATCCTTATTCATACCGACTACATACCCATGCGTTGAATTGCTTCTTTCCATGAGATCGGCAATAACAGGGGCAATCATATCCGGGAAAACGATTGGAACGGATTTTCGCTTTTTGGTTTTGATTCCGGCTTTATGAATTTCATTTTTCTCAAAGTCAATCATATCTGATTTCAGCCCCAAAAGCTCACCGGGCATCATGCCGGAATAAATCATGAGAAGGACAAAACCAATGAAGTGATCTCCATTTCCGTAGGCATCCCAAAACTTGCGCAGCTCCACCTCGGAAAAAGGTTCCTGCTCCTTTTCATCAAGGGAGGGCAGGCGGATAAATTCGGAGAGATTTGTCCGGGCATGGCCTTCGGCTACAGCTCGCTTGAAAAGATGAGAGAAAAGGGTTTTGATATCTTTGGCGGGATAGTATGTAGGCGCTTTTTCATCTATAATGGCTTGAAGGTCCTGAATAGTAAGCACATCCATACTTTTCCCGGCCAGGCGCTCCATCTTCTTCCAGGCAATCTTAAACGCTGTCTGCTTGGACTTAGAAAGATCGGAGAAATCAGAGGCAAACCAACCATTCCAATAGTCACGCAGAGTCGGAACTTTTTCACTTATTTCAACAGGCGAAGATGCGAAAGCGAGAGCCTCTTTTTTTGTCTTAAATCCGCCTTTCCACTTTCTCCGTTGATGCAGTTTTCCATCTGGGGTAACGTAAAACTCCGATGTGTATACGGCTACCCAGGAGTTACCGCGCTTGATGGCGCTGCCTTGGCCGTTTCCTCGCTTTCTGGGCTTACGGGCATCTGCGGCCTGCTTTGTTCCGCACCATGGGCAGAAAGGCATAGCGGCATCCAGTTCCTTTTGATATTTCCTGCATTGCACTTGAAATACCTCCTATTCTGTTGTAGAATGAGAGGGCGGTTGACCTGTCTAAGTTTTCCGCCCTTTAGCCGTCCCCGGTGCGCCAACACTGGGGGCGGCGTTTTTTGCGTCATAATAGGTCATAGAAGATATCTTCCAGCCGAATCAAAAAATCATCGTACAAATGGCACTTGAACTCCGTGACCAGTGTAGCTTTTTCTTCGTCCGACATTTGTTCCAGCATCCAGTTTTCGTAGAGAGTATAAACTTCTGGGTCACCAAATGCGCCATCGTTGTTTTGGTATATCTCCAAAATTCTGTCACTGGGGCTGACAATCCAGTATTCCCCTACGCCTGCCTGCTGGTAGGCGTTTTTCTTCTTCCCCCTATCGTTACGTGCGGTGCCAGGGAAAAGGACTTCCACTACCAGATCTGGAGCGCCATGTACGCCGTCTCCCTTGATTTTTTCACGGTCACAGACAACCATGAAATCAGGGACAAAGCGGTTTTCTTCATCCAGAAATAAGTCTGTACCGTCGGCAATAGGGACGCATTTTTTACCTCGCAGGTAATCCCAAAACAGAGCCAGTACATTACAGTCCACAAAACAAACATTGTCAGAGCCTTTGCCAGCAGGATTTTCCGGCGGGACAACCCCTTTGTCACCGGCGGAATCAGCGTTCCTTTCTGATATTCCCCGGTAAAACTGCTGCTGCAGAGCAGGATAAATACCACAATTCCTGCGGGAATATTTTTATAAAACTGTCCCCAGGAATTCATGGCGTCTACTGTTACCTCAGTAACTGTCAGCCCTGACTCTGCCAGAGAATCGGTAAGGGTTTCCATCAGCCAGGGCGTCAGTTTTGCCACAGCCGGGTTCATAATTCCAAATAATGTGAAAATCAGAAGCAGAATCAGAAAACGGCCGCTCCGGTATAATTCCATCCATTCTTTTCTCAGAAATGCTTTCATTTTCCCACCACCTCCATAAACAGTTCCTCCAGCGACGATTCCTGCCGCTCTATCCGCAGAACAGACAGGTTCCGGTCCGCAAGAAAATGCAGAATCTCAGGCAGACGCCCTGTGTCTTCCAGCAAAAAGTTCCTTTTGCCTGTGGATTTCAGACAGGGAAATGCTGCCAGGAGGAGCTGCCCGTCTTCCACCTGTTCCAGTTCCATCTCCATTCCGGCAGCTTTTCTGTACGTCCGCATTTCCTCAATGGTTCCCTTAAGAACAATTTCTCCTTCATGCAGAAACGCAGCTTCATCACAGATATGCTCCACGTCTGAGAGAATATGGGTGGAAAAGAGCACCGTTGTCTGCTCTTTTGCGGCTGACAGAATATCCAGCAATTCCCTGCGTCCTGCCGGGTCCAGTGCAGAAGTCGGCTCATCACAGATTAAGAGTCCGGGACGTCCGAACAGCGCCTGCGCCACACCCAGCCGCTGTTTCATGCCGCGGGAAAAGCCTCTGATCCGGCGGTTTTCTTTTTCCAGTCCCACCAGGCAAAGCAATTCCTCACTGCGCGCCTTAATCTCCTTTGAAGACATACCGGAAATCTCCCCGCAAAAACGGAGGTATTCAAAGGGCGTCATACAGGAATAAAATTCCGGAACGTCCGGCAAATATCCCACAAACCGATTGGTTGGCGTATTTCCGTAATGAACTTTCATTCCGTTTACGGAAATTTCTCCTCCATCACTGGCCAGCAGGCCCAGAATCAGCTTCATGGCAGTGGTTTTTCCTGCACCGTTTTTTCCCACAAAACCGAACACGGTATGCTCCGGAACAGAAAAAGTGACATCCCGCAGCACCTGTTTTTCTCCAAATCTTTTTGCCACATGAGAAAGGGTCAGCATATCCATTCAGGCCTCCTCCTTTCCCAGCAGAAAATACAGAATGGGTCCGATAAATTCCATCCCAATCAGCACAACAGCAATCCACAGCCCTCTGCTGCCCCGCCTGTATGTCTTATGGGTTAAAATATGATAAAGGGTATAGCCCAGCAATATAAACTCCACAACTGCCAGCGGAATCAGAAGGGGCAGAAATTCCTTTATATCAGGCATTCTTCTCACCTCCCTTCGTCAGTCTTCCAGCCATATGCTGAAATTCATTCTGTTCTTTTATCCTGTCGAAAGCCGGGTGAGCCAGAGATTCCTCAAGGCTCTGGCGGATAAAACTTTTGTCCCGCGGCGCCATGTTTCCAAGGGGCTGCCGGTCGATCCACTCATTCAGCAGATCAAAATAATCATCTCCATGAAGTTCAATCCGTTCTGCCCTCAAAAGTCTGTCCACACATTTTTCAAAGCAGCGAAGTGCGCCCAGCGCTTCCTTTTCTTTTCCATTCATTCCATAAACAACTGCAGACTGATAATAAAACTGGGCCGCCAGATTGGGATGGAGAACCTCCAGATCATACAGCTCCAGAATCCCCTTTACACGCCGAATGGTTTCCTCACACTGCTCCAGGTTATCTCCATTCAGGGAAAGTGAAAGAATTGCATCACCTGTCATGTTCACCAGATCCAGATAATATTTCGCCTGAGCATAACTTTTTGCCTTTTCCCTTTGCCCTGCCATCTGATAAGCCTGTACCAGCAGCGTGCCGTCCTGTCCTGCAAGGCGGCCGGGTTCTGCTGAAAGTTCCAGCAGGTCAATTGCCTCTGCCGCTTTTCCAAGCTGCAGGTACAGTCCGGCCTTCAGCACCAGTGCATCGCTGCAAAGGCCCACATCACTGCAGTTTTCCATAATCCTGTCACACCATCCCACAGCTTCCTGCAGAACAAAAGTTTGCGTTTCCTTTGTTTTTGCCAGCATATAGTGATTCCAGTACAGAATACAAAGCTGCAGCAGAAGGGGATAGCAGGCATAATACTTATGGGCAAGAGACCTGGTCTTTTCCAGCGCTTCTTCAAAAGGAAGCGCTGCAAAGTCTCCGGTCAGCTGTGCATACTGATATCGTATCTGTTCGCCAGAAAGCTGCGCCTCGTATCCTATCAGTTCATCCACCGTCACATCGAAAAAAGCTGCTAACTGCGGCAGAAGCAAAAGATCCGGTGTATTAATCCCTTTTTCCCATTTGGAAACAGAGGCCTTTGTCACACCCATAAAATCTGCCACTTCCTCCTGCGTCAGCTTCTTTTTATGCCGGAGCCGGATAATGTTATCTGGTAAATTAAGTTTATTCACCGATTTGCCCTCCTGTCTTTCATTTTTTACATTATAACAGGAGATCTCTCTTTCTTTCAATCGACTGTTCCGATACTTCAGGTAATAAAATCACCTGACAGGAAACTTTTCCTCCCGTGCCAGGGATCTGTATCTGAACTGCTATGAGTGGATATACATTCTGCTCATACCCGGCTCATCCTCTCCCTGTACCATACACAGAAACTCCCACCCATACCGCTCATAGAAAGAAGTGTGGTCCGTCACAAGGTATAAAACACCAATCCCTTTTTCTTTCATATCTCTGCAGACATAGTTCAGCAAAGCGCCCGCCACTCCATTACAGTGCATATCTTCTTCCACATATACCGCGCAGACATTTGGAGCAAGGTCTTTCCTGTCATGAAAATCATTTTCAATCACCCCCAGACCCCCAATGATTCTGTCATCCTCCATTGCAGCATACCACTGGGGAACGGAATTTCTTTTCAGCAGGCATTCCTCCATGCTTTCCCTGTAGGCTTCTGACGGAACGCCCCATTTTTCATGAAACCACTCTGCAGCTTTTTCTTTTATTTCCGGCCTGTCAGTGAGCCGTATTATGTTATAATTCATCCAGTCTGTCCTCCTGTATTTTTTCATGCGCTGTGCACGTTCTCCACGCCGGCGATAAACTTCATTTCCGTGGGCTGTGCACCATTATCTTCATTTTTTAATATCCGGGAAAAAGATATGAATGCTTAATCTGTTGTTTTCGTATGTGCGGATATAGTTCCTTTCATCTGTTCCACAAGTGTTTTAGAAATTGTCAATCCTAAACCTGTTGATTTTCTGGCAGCTTCTACGGTATAAAAGCCGTCAAACAATCTCCCCACCTGTATCTCATCTAATCCGGAAGCCATATTGGAAAATTCTATCTTCCCATTTTCTGACAGAATAATCTTTAAATCTCCATCACTGTATTTGATAACATTGCTTATCAGATTGGAAAATACACGGGATAATGCGGAACGGTCAAGCATCCGCACTACTTTTGCTTCAGATATTTGTATCTCTGGCACGATATTTCGTTCAGTTAAAACCGTATAAAATGCTGCAATACTTTCTTCCAATACCGTATTGATAATTACCTGTTCCTTAGTTATATTGTCTTTTATTGAAATGATAACAGAGTACCTGAAAAGTTCCTCTGAAAGCTGTTTCAAAATATCCACACGTTCTTTTATAATTTCGATATACCGATTTACGGATTCAGATTTTTCTTCCTGCTCTGACAATTCCAGGTAACGGCAGATAGCCGTAAGCGGTGTTCGTAAATCATGTGAAATATTAGTGACTGCATTTTTTAACTCAAAATCACCTTGCTGAAATCGGCACCGTTCTGTACGGAGTTTACGAAGTTCTTTATTTATAGCATTTGCCAGCTTACGCATATATCTGTCGTTACAGGAATTGTTATCGCAACAGAGGAAAAAATCATACGAACAGAATGCCCCACCTCTACCTGCCACACCGTCAAACCTTGTCCCGTAGGCAGAAAATCAAGAATATATTCATAAACTTTTCTCATTTCGCCGCTAATATAATTCGGATTGGACGTCGGCTCAGACATCTGGATTCCATTTGCAGTAATCTGGACACCGCTTATCATCTCTGGCTCGGAAAGACCGTTATAGAACATACTCGAAAAGATGAGAAGCCCCATAATCAGCAGAACAGAAATTACAACGGTAAAGGCTTTGTTTGCAGATATCATATTAATAAGTGTGCAAATTGCGGCAAGCGCAACGGCAAGCATGAGTATAATTAACAGATATATAAGCAAATTGGGGATACCCATTTCCCAAATCCCAAGTATTGGAATCGCAACGGATGCGCCAATCATCCACACGAACACCATTAACAATGTAGCCGTGATTGTGGTAATCAGGCTGGCAATATAAATATTTACTTTTGTATGCCCCACAATGACCTTATTCCGGATTGTTCCATCGCTGTATTCCGTACCGAAAAACATACTGCTGAATACTGCGCAAAAAACGCCGATTGACATCGCAAAATGGAAGTAATATTTATCAATACTGTAATTGTATTCTGTTAAATCAACGGTTGCCTGCCTGCAGCCGTTCAGCATATATACAACTGAATAAACCAACATTGTCCCCATGCAAATCCAAAAGATTTTATCTCTCCAAAGGCGAGAATAGTTAGCAGATAGCAACTTACGCATTTTTTCCACCTCCTATAAGGCTGACATAATAACTCTCAAGGCTTTCCTCACGCTCCTGCATTAAAATAACTTCGCAATTTTCTTTTGCCAATGCCGCAGTCAAATGCGATACGTTCACCTTTGCATACACATCAGCAGTCTGATTTGTTATGATTGTATAATCAACCTTCATTCCGTCAAGTACACGGGCAAGAGCCTTTGTATCGCTGACTTCCATACGAACACATTTCCTGCAGGCAGCTTCTAACTCTTTCGCACTCATTTCTTTTACAAGCCGTCCGCCGTCAATAAAACCATAATGTGTTGCCAGCCTGGAAAGTTCATCAAGGATATGACTGGAAATCAGGACTGTAATTTGCTGTTCCCGATTGAGCTTTAATATCAATTCTCTGATTTCAATGATTCCCTGCGGGTCAAGACCATTAGCTGGTCTTTCCTGTATTATCAAGTCCCACTAATTTCAAAATTTCATACAGTCCGTCATAAGACGGAAGTCCCAGAACACGGTACTGCTGTCTTAAATTATTCTCAGCGGTCATATCCAGAAAAACAGATGGAGTTTCTACAACAGCCCCCATTCATAGACAGTCCGTTTAACGCTTTAAAATCTCTGTATTTTTTGCATAAAGCGTTTGTTCTAAGAACATAGTCCATAAAACCATTACCTCCTACCTGTTTCATGTACTGGCATTATATCTGTAAACAGTAAAGGAAACGGTAAAGAGAATGGTAAAGAAACAGTAAAGATTTACTCTGCCTTAATTTTAAAGCCAATTCCCCAAACCGCTTCAATATAGTCTTTGTTATTTGCCTCTCGAATTTTTTTCCTCAAATTACTGATATGCATTTTCAGAGAACTTTCCGTACAATCTGGTGTGTCTGCGCTGATACGGTCTAACAGCAGCGATTTCGTAACAACCTGCGTGGGGTTTTGCATAAGCAGTTTCAAAATAGCATATTCTGTCCTTGTCAGTTTTATTTCCGTATTGTTAATCCCTGCAATATGAGTATTCGTATTAAGGACAATATCTGCAAATGTTAATTCTGAAGAAACAAGCATACTTTCCGTATTTCTGAGATGTATGGAAATTCTGGCTAAAAGTTCCTTTATGTTAAAGGGCTTCGTCACATAATCAACCGCACCGCCAGGCAGCACATCAACTTTATTATCAATATCAACTTTGGCGCTCACCACAATAACAGGTATTCCCCTTATTTTCGGAAGGACATCTTCTCCATTCAATCCCGGCAGCATTAAATCTAATAATACAAGGTCTGGTTTTGAGTCAGGTATCACTAATAATGCTTCCGTTCCAGAATAAGCACGGGAGATTTCATATCCTTCTTTTGAAAGTGTTTCTTCAAGCACATTTCCAATATGTATGTCGTCATCGATAATTAAAATTCTTTTCATAGTCAATCAACTCCATCTTGCTTTTTGTTTTCCTTATATCTGCCATCAACAGGTTTCTTCGCTGTTTTAGGAATGAGCCATACACGGTTAATGTTTATAACACCCTCAATCCGCTTTTCTTTGCTTGCACCCGCCGTACCGATATAGCCCAACGCTCTGATGCTTCCTGTGCCGTCATATACTCAAACATTTCTGTCCTCCTAAATTGTACTGTTTTTATTATATTCGTTTGAACGAATAATATTAACTTGCAAAATATAAACTTGTCGGTTCGCAGCCTGAGTGCCGCTGGCACTCGCTCACCCTCATATGCCTGTTGGCTGTTCTTCTTCGGCGGGTACAGTTAAGCACGGTATTAAGTAATCACTTTCTTTCCGATATGTACCGCCTGACTGTTCAAATCAATAAACCGGACAGATTTTTTAAGGTCATATAGTATAAAATCAATAAGCAAAGGAGCAGAAACGGCGGAACCTGTAAAAGAAGCATTTAAAATCATAAAAACAGAATTCGTAAGGTCTTTCCTGTAAGACAAAAAAGTGCCTGAAAGCAGAAACTCTCAGGCACTGTGGAACCGGAAAACCAGAATCGCTGTAATGTAATTACTAAAACTGATACCTGTATAACAGTTTTATCACTGAATTACAGGACCTGTACTGCTATTTCAAATGTCCCCGAATGATAAAGGCATTCCTTCCCTGGATTTCAATTCAGACGGTTCACCCATTCCGTTGACGCATCCATAGCAGTACGGCAGGCATTCGTCTGGTCCAGCACATTCAGCATCACAAAATCATGAATCGTCCCCTGCACCCGCAACGCGGTCACTTCCACCCCTGCACACCGGAGCCTTTCGCCAAAGGCTTCCCCTTCGCTGCGTAAAACATCTGCCTGACCATTGATAATCATCGTCGGTGGAAAACACTTCAGGCAGTCCATATCCGCCCGGAGAGGGGATGCAGTCATCTGATTTCTGTCTTCCACAGATGCTGTATACTGCCGCCAGAACCATTTCATCCCTTCCCGGTACAGATAATAGCCTGTTGCAAACTGACGGTAACTGGGCATATCGAAACATGCGTTCGTCACTGGATAATATAACAGCAGTTTGTGGATACACGGACCATGCCGCATAGCTGATATCAAAACCATGGCGATTGCCATGTTCCCGCCAACACTGTCGCCTGCCACTGTGAGCGCAGCACCCTTTGCCATCGGAAAACAATCCCCTATGATTTCCCATATATGGGAAAGGAGAAAATAGCACTGTTCTATCGCTGTTGGGTATTTCGCTTCCGGCGACCGGCTGTATTCGGAGAATACGACCAGTGAATCTGTCCTTGCGGAAAGCTTTCTGACTAACTTTTCGTGTGTATGGAAACTGCTGGTAAGGAAATTTTATAAAGCTTACACACTTTACTTGACAAACCCCAAAAGACAAAAATCATTCCTGCCCTCTGCCTGATAAACCTTTTGCCACCACTCCCTATAGTTCGCTCTAGAGAACAGAAAAGAACGCAATTGCGGGCAAACTCCCCGTTAAGCTCTTTCCCCCTTGGTTTTCACAATCTCTAATTTTCCAGCATCTTCTCAATAAAAACCCCATATCCTTTCGTCGCATCCGACACAAACACATGGGTTACGGCGCCGATAATTTTACCATCTTGTAAAATCGGGCTGCCGCTCATGCCCTGCACAATCCCGCCCGTTTCTGACAAAAGAAGCTCATCCGTCACATGGAACAAAATCCCCTTATTTTCTTCCTTGCTATGAAAATCCACATCCTCAATTTCAATCCGAAATTGCCGTAACACCCCGTCCAGAGAAGAAAGGATATACGCTTCCCCCCGTCTGATATCCTGCTTTAGCCCCGCTTCTACTACAGCGTCTTCCATCTCTTCAGGAACAGCATCTAATTTTCCATAAATCCCCGTTTTCGTATTTTTGGAAATCGTCCCAAGGCAGTTTTCTTGTTTATAATTAATCACTCCCGTAAGTTCCCCGGGCGCCCCGTCCTTTCCTTTCACAATTCCCACAATATTCGTCCGGTAAACCGTTCCGTTTTCCAGGCGAATCATACACCCGGTATCCGCGTCGCTGACCGGATGCCCCAGCGCGCCGTATTCCAGATTGCTTTTAATATAGGTAAGCGTCCCCACTCCCGCCATATCGTCACGCACCCATATTCCCAGCTTATACGTGCCGTCTGAAAGCGCCACCGGCTCCACCTTCACTTCAATCTGCTTTTCGTCCCGCAAAATGCCAAGAACCACCGGCTTGCCGCCGGAAGCCTGGATCCCGTTTATTAACTCTTCTTTCAGGGAAATATCCTTGCCGTTCACACTCAGGATATAATCCCCGGGCTTTACAATCTGATCCGCCGGTTCATAATTCAGCCCGTCCGTTGAAGCCACCTTGCCTGTCCCGATAATCAATACGCCTTTTGTTTTCGTATAAATCCCCACCGGCATTCCCGAAGGCATCACGTAAGTTTTGTCTACGACGTGGACATCTACCTGCTTGACCGGAATCAAATTCAAAAACCGGCAGGTCAGGCGGTAACTTTCCTTTTGTGCCGCCGTGTCCCAAATCCGCGC
>OFGA01002341.1_pt1 | contig 11748 bp, 8 predicted proteins | sample 1521471 | NCBI WGS metagenome assembly OFGA01 (sample SAMEA3504086, study PRJEB24116) | mouse gut metagenome | biome: mouse gut; feature: mouse-associated habitat; material: faeces | place: Denmark | collected 2011
CCCATGCTTTTCCGCAATTCTGCCGATCTCCTCCATTTTTCCAGGAGTGCCGTAAAGATGGGCCATGACAATCACTTTTACCCGGGGATATAAGGCAAAGGCCCGTTCCAGCGCTGCCGGGTCCATATTCCAGGTATCGTATTCCGAATCAATAAAAACAGGGATGCCGCCCTCATAAACCACCGGATTCACCGTAGCCGCAAAGGTCAGATCGGATACAAACACATGTTCTCCTCTCTTTATACCCGCCAGCTTTACCGCCATATGCAAAGCCGCAGTTCCGGAGGAAAGGGCTACGGCATACTTCGCCCCCACAGATTCCGCAGCCAGCCTTTCGGCTTCCCGGATATTTTCCCCCACTGTGGACATCCAGTTGGTTTCATAGGCTTCCAGCATATACCGCAGCTCTTCCCCGTGCATCGTGGGAGAGGACAGCCAAAGCCGTTGTTCAAATGCTTTCTTTTCCATCTTCCTCATACCTCGTAAGAAGGAACCAGCTCCTTCATCAATGCCCGGATCTCCTCCGGCTCCCCGTCGCAAATCTCTTTCAGCTCCAAAATCCGCCCCAACAGGCGTTCCCCGTCAAATTCCAAAGGCTTTCCTATGAAAATCAGCTGGTTCTTCGTTTTCGCAAGCCCTTCCTCAGCCTTCAGGCATTCTTCGTACATCTTTTCCCCTTCCCGCAGGCCGGTATACCGGATGGGGATGTCCTCTTCCGGAACGTATCCGGAAAGGCGGATCAGGTTCCTTGCCAGGTCGTCGATCTTCACCGGCTCCCCCATATCCAGGACGAAAATTTCCCCGCCCTTTGCATAGGCCCCGGCCTGCAGCACCAGGGAGACCGCCTCCGGTATGGTCATGAAATACCGGACGATATTTTTGTCCGTCACAGTTACCGGGCCGCCGCAGGCAATCTGCTTTTGGAACAGGGGGATTACGCTGCCGTTGCTCCCTAAGACATTCCCAAACCGGACGGCCACATATTCCGTGCTGAACCTGCCGTTTGCCGCCTGGATGATCATTTCGCACAGGCGTTTGCTGGCCCCCATCACATTGGTGGGGTTCACGGCCTTGTCCGTGGAAATCATCACAAAACGCTTTACCTTCCACTTGTCCGCCGCCTGCACCACCTTCCAGGTGCCAAGCACGTTGTTCTTCACCGCCTCATTGGGGCTGACTTCCATCAGCGGTACATGCTTATGGGCTGCGGCGTGATAGACAATATCCGGGTGATAGTTCTCGAATATCTGCTCCATCCGGTTGGTATTCCGCACGGAAGCAATCAGCACCACCAGGTCCAGCTTCGGATATTTTCTCACCAGCTCCTGCTGAATGTCATAGGCATTATTCTCATAAATGTCCAGGATCAGAAGCTGTCTGGGCTGATGGCACGCAATCTGTCTGCACAGCTCGCTGCCTATGGAACCGCCGCCCCCTGTCACCATGACAACCTTGCCGCTGACGTATCCCATGATCTCGTCCATATTTGTCTTGATAGCCTCCCTGCCCAGGAGGTCTTCGATTTCCACTTCCTTCAGCTTGGACACGGATACCTCACCGTTGATCAGCTGATAGGTGCCCGGAATGGCCCGGAGTTTGCATCCCGTCTCCTTACAGATATCCAGAATGCCTTTCCTCACCTGGTGATTTGCGGAAGGAATGGCAAAAATAATCTCGTCTATCCCGTATTCCGCCACTGCATCCAGAATTTTATCCCTGCCTCCCACAATGGGAATTCCCCGCAGAAGCTTTCCCTGACATCCCACTTCGTCATCTATGATGCATTTCACACGCAGATTGATATACTGGCTGGACTCGATTTCCTTTATAATCATGTTGGCCGCCGCCCCTGCGCCGATAATCATCACATCCACCTTATCATTCCCCGAAAAGATGCTGGCTCTCTTGGAATTCAGAACACGCAGAATGCGGTAACTGAACCGGATCATACAGGTAAATGCAAACAGAAAAAACCAGTAAAGCACATAGTAGCTTCTGGGCATCAGCCGGCTGGTCATATAGCAGAAAATCACCTGTGCCAGGGCCGCGCAGCTGGTGGCAAACGCAATATTGATCAGTTCCGTGGCGCTGGCATACCGCCAGACACTCTTATATAACTTCCAGATTAAAAAGAAAAAGAGTGTCAGTGCAATCGTATAAGGAAGGATAAATTCATATTTATCCAGATATTCCTGCGGAATTTCCTTAAAGCTGAACTCAAAGCGCAAAAATATCGCCGCAAAAGAGGCCACCACAATGGACATGATGTCCATCAGGATCAGTGCAAAAATTCTATTCATCGGTATTCTGAGAAAATTCGTATTTTTTTTCATGATAGCTGACTCGTATAACCTTTCTTTTATCATTCCCGGCAAAGTCCCGTCCACTGTCAAATCAGTCCTTTTTCCGGCAGGAAGCCGCTTCCCTTAAGCCGTATCGCCCCGCAGCCGCCTGACGGCCTGCGGAGTTTGTCTTTGTAAGCTATATTATAACACTTTTTGCCGCAAAGCAACCATTATCACAATTTTTTACCATGAAAATCCCGAATCCGGCCCGCCGGGCCGCCGTTTCCCGCAGGCACTCTCTGCTCACATTCCGGCTGCAGATGCCCCTGGAAACATCTGCCTGCAAAGAAACTTCCATTTCCGGAAATCATCCTGAAACAACTGTATATTCCTGTGCTGCCCGCCTGAAACGGGCTGCCGCACATATTCGCACGGCAGCCCGGATATTTACCACTTATTCTCTTCGTTTCATCTTTCATACCTCCGCGATGGCTGCAAAATTATGGCTCTTTTTTACAGCGGCCGGCGCGGATTTTCTGCCGGATCAAGGCCTGGTTTCCGTACAGTTTTGAACCCCGGCTTCACATCAGGCCCCTGCCGGGTACCGCGTTTTCTCACTCAATATCCGGTGACCATTCGATATCCGTGTCTCCGGTGCTTGGCGTCGGCGTAGGTTCCGGTGTGGGCTGTGGCGTGGGCTCAGGCGTGGGCTGCGGGGTGGGTTCCGGCGTCGGCTCCGGTGTGGGCTCAGGCGTGGGCTCCGGGGTGGGTTCCGGCGTCGGTTCGGGCGTGGGTTCCTGCGTAGGAGCCTGTGTCGGCTTTGTTGTGGGTTTCGGCGTTGTCGTCGGCTTGGGGGTAGCCGTGGGTTCCGGCGTGGCGGTCGGCGCTATCTCCCCCTGCTCGTTATACGTTTCTGTGGTGGTTTTATATTCAAAGTTATCCTTATTGGTCCACAAGTCAAATATTTCTCCCGGTCCTCCGGTATATTCGGATTTCGTGTATTCACCCACTATAATCCCCTGGGAGTAAGTGCCCTCCTCTTTGAGAATGTATCCCTTCTCCCCATCAATATACCATTTTTCAAACGCTCCCTCATATTTTCCTTCCGACACCGCCGTCTGCAGAAGCTCCACAATGCGGCCCGCCTGCTTCAGCAGCAGCATATTGTTATCGGAACCCTGGAAATATATATTTACATATGGCTTCTCCTCAATATCATGCCCCACCTGGACAGAGAGGAGTACAGCTTCTCCCTTTTCCAGGATATAGGTTCTTGCGCCTTCATAGAGCCCTTTTGCCAGAATCTCAAACCATTCCTCACTGCTCACCGCATGAATTGCCTCTCCCACATACTCGGGAAGTTCCAGATTCTGGTACAGCGTCTTCATGGCTTCCAGAACTGCCCCTTCCTCCTCCGCCGTGAGAAAGCCCGTTCTGTACTGTAATCTGATTTCATCCGATGCAGGCGGTTCCGTCACTTCCGGCTCCGTTCCCTCCGGCGCTTCCGACTGCACGGAAACCGCCATGGTGTCCAGATTGTCGGCGCTGTTGGAAAGCGCCTCCATATCCGTTCCATCTCCGCAGCCCGTCAGCATTACAGCCAGCAAAACACCTGCCGCTGTGTTATATATCCATCTTTTTTTCATAATATCCTCCATTCTTGCTCAGTACGCGAATTTGGGCGTAAGCACAAATTTGCCTGTGAAAATTTATATTTCTCCCTTTCGGGCTATTTTAACGCATCCGCGTCGCTGATCAGCTTCTGCAGGAACTGACTGGCCTCCGTTCCGCTCTCATAGGTTCCCTGGTCCAGAAGCTGCTTTGCCAGGGAATAAATGCTCTTTGCCACAGGCGGACCGTAGAGAATGGTCTGCACGCCGCCTTTTTCCAATATGGCATATCCCCGGAAGGCATACTCCACCTTGTACTGTTCCGGCGGAAGCCCTACCAGCACGGAAGTAAATCGCAATCTTCCATCTACTGTCTCAAAGACCACGTCCTTCATTGTCCCATTGCTGTCCTTGCCGTAGGACAAGCCTCCTGCCACCTTTTCCCCGTCTTTTATCATGGGGTATTTGCTTCTGTTGGCATTGTTCATGACCAGAGTGCCATATTCTTTCAGCTGGTATCCGTTCACTCCCACGGTGGATGTGAGCTTCCCGCGCAGCTCCGCAGAAATTCCTGTCTTAAACCGGATGCCGGACTTGCCGGTAATGCGAATGGAAAATCCGTGATATGTCAGCAGATCCTCCAGCCCCGGCTCCGGCGTGGCAACGTAACCCACACCGTTAAAAGTCAGGCTCCATACATACATGCCCACCGGCACGCCTTTTTCATTATATTTATACAGTACGGCAGTCTTGGCGTTCCCGTCCGGCGCCGTTGCAATCAGATTGCCGTTCCGCAGTTCTCCTTCGTACTGTTTCCCGTCTATCCACATCACCTTGTCACTGTATCCTTCCGGAAGTTCCAATGTCACATTTGTGGAGACAGAAGGCTTTCCGGAAACTTCTCCCGGCATGTTTTCATAAACCGGAATCTTGAATACAAAAGTGCTGTCCAGGGCGCCTGCATTTTCATAAAGTCTGCGGATACTCAGTGCCTCCGTGGTGGGCGCCGAAATATTCTGCATATACTGATGCGTGTAAGGCTTGTACGCGCCGTTAGGGTTTACATTAAATTTCTGCAGGTAGAGCGTATCCTGCCCTTTTTTAATATAATTGGCCGAGATAAAGTCTGCGCCGCCCCGGATGGCAGCTTCCGCGCCCTGCCAGCCATGTTCTTTCGCATACTTCAGTCCGCTTTCGATGACTGCCTGGTCGGTTTTGCCCGTGGCACCCACATTAAAGTAATTGTAATAGCCCTCATAACCCGGATAAGTTCCCGAGATTAGAGGGGATGTACCTGCCCCCTGTTCCTGCAGCACCCTTGCCGCCAGATGAAAAGGGCTGACTTTCCGTCCTTCTTCCCTGCCGACTTCCCAGAACAGACTTGCATAGGTGCCGGAAGACCCCGGCACAGTTGCACTTTCATTCATAAACGTATTTTTCAGGAATGCCTTCACAGCCTCCAGTGTGTGATATGCCTCATTATAGGTCAGCTGCTCAAACTGGAATATGGCATCCTCCGTCAGGCTGTTCCTGGGATCCATATATAACTTCAGGGCAGCTTCCGACGCGTAGTACCAGGTACCCGTATCATATAATCCCTCTTTGGCCCAGTCGGGAAATGTCTTATAGACCAGGCTCCTGCCGTCCAGCAGCTCATTGTCTATGGAAGTCTGCCAGTCCAGGGTAGTATTCATTTTTACAAAGGTCCAGTTGGGATGTTTTGTTTTCAGCGCCAGCAGCGCGCTCCGGTAACTTTCCGGAAACTGCTCTATATCCGGATAGCTTGTCTGGGCCTGTGCATCCACAGTATATGTGGACGAAGCGGAATTCAGTCCGTACTGTTCTTCCCATTCCAGAAACCGTTCATCCGAACATGCCAGATTGTTGCGCTGCACATACCCGTAAAATTCGCTTCCCTTATATTCCAGCTTTACATAATTCCAGATTTCCAGTTCATCATCCACAAAGAAATCCAGAATCTCCACCATCTGGCCGCTCAGCACTGTCACTGCCGGATCACTGTCCCCGGATGGTGCCTGGCGGACCGTATACGTATCGCTGAGGTAAACCAGGGCCATAATACCCTGCTGTGCGGCAATCTGTCCCAGGGCTTCGCCCGCCTCTTCCAGCCATGCCGCCGTCTCCCCATCCATTTGGGCGCCGGAACGCGTTCTGTTCCCGGGCTCCCCGTCCTCGTCGCCGGATGACGCCGAAGATTCCCCGGCCGCCTCCTCCGGACCGGTTCCTGCAGACTTGTCCTCTCCGCTGAGGGTTTCCGGTGTACTTTCCTCCCCCCCGGACTCCTCCTTACCGGCTTCATCAGCCCCGGACACATCCTGATCCGATGACAACGAAGATTCCGGCGTTCCCGCTTCCTCAGCGGTTCCGGACGAATCCGTTCCGGGAACTTCCTCCTTCTGTTCTGCCGCGGCTGCATCCAGCGACACGTTTCCGGCTATTCCGGACCCAAGCAGGGTTATTGCAGCCAGTATTCCACATATCTGCTTTCCGTATCTTCTCATTCCTACCATGCCTTTCTACAGCATGTCCCCGGCCAGGGCATACTGTCCTTGCACTGTTTACACCAAACCGTGAGAATACGCTCCCCACGTTTTTCATCATAACATAATATTTTAATCACTTTTCCGGTAGTTTCTTCCAAGCATCCATTTTGCATGAAACTGTCTGATCCCTCGTGGCGCAAGGGCAAACAACGTGTGATACAGCTTGTTTTTTCCGGTAAGTATGGGATTTCCCATGGAACGGAGCCAGCTTTTCCGGAGATAAGCCACAATGTTGCAATATGCGGCATTGTCTCCTGTCATCCGGGATATGGGAATGTGCAGCAGATATTCCAGTCTTTGAAAAATTCCGAAACGAAATGCCGTTTTCTCCAGTTCCGGAAAATCTGCCCTTACAATCTCCGCAACCATATCCGCGTTCTCCACACAATCCTCATATACCCGTGAAAAATCTTCTTTATCCGCTCTCCTGGAATTGCTTCCCATCCGGTAAAACACATGATACCCCTGTTCCGGCAGGCTCGCCACTTTCCCAATCCCGGGAAGCATCCTCACCAGCAGGTTAAAGTCTTCATTCAGTTTCCCCGCCGGAAATGCCTGAGGAGGAAAAAGTTCCCTGCGAATCAGTTTGGTGCAAAAAGAACAGTCCCCCTTGTGAAGCAGTAATTCTTCCAGAAACGTTTTGCTGTCCAGGACCCTGGTACTTTCGGGAGGCTCACAGATATTTGGCAGCAGGTTTCCCTGCTCATCTATCTCATCCCTTCCGGTCTGTGCCGCCCGGACGCCAAACTCCTGAATGGCCTTTAACAGCTTTTCGTACATATCCCGCTCAATATAGTCATCACTGTCCACAAAACCCACATATTCCCCGGCCGCCTGTTCCAGGGCCAGATTTCTTGCCTGGGAAGAGCCTCCGTTTTCTTTGTGAAATACCCGTATCCGGCTGTCCTCTCCGGCAAGACGGTCACACAGCTCCCCTGTCCCGTCCGTGGAACCGTCGTCCACCAGAATGATTTCCAGATTTTCATAAGTCTGCGCCGTTATGGAATGGACACATTTCGGCAAATACGCAAGAACATTGTACACCGGAACAATAACCGTGATCAAAGGATATCTGCTCATAAATGACTCCTGCTTTTATGTTCTGTTTCTGTATTTTTTCCTGGCATTTCGTTCTGACAGTACGGGGGCCGGTGCGCAGGGAATCATCTTCGGAAAACTCCCCTCCTGCGCCCTCTTATCATCAGATTCCGGATTCTCAAGGTTTAAAATGTTTCTCATCAGCCGGTACAGCTGTTTTGCGGCATTTTCCGCGTTCCAGACCTCCAAAATGGTTTTGCAGGCATTTTTCCCCAGCTGTCTGCATAAAATTTTATCCGTAACCAGTGTTTCTGTCAAGCCAAATAGATGTTTGGTATTGCCGTCTTCATATATCATCCCGTTTGTTTTGTGTTCTATCAGATAAGGTACCGCCCCCGCCATATGCCCGGCCACCAGCGCACATCCGCTGTTCATGGCTTCGTTCGCCACGGCTCCCCAGCCCTCCTGTCTGTCGCTTGTCAGTAGAAAGATATTCGCTTTTTCCATATAACTCCGCACATCTTCCGGCGCCTGGTATCCCAGAAAACGTACGGAGTCTTCCAGCCCGTAATGTTGTGCCAGTCCCCGTATCTTTGCGCCCAGTTCCCCGTCCCCGATCACATCCATATGAAAGGCAAGGTTTTTGTCCTTCAGATACTTTGCCGTCTCAATGGGCAGCTCCGGGTGCTTCCAGTCGATCATCCTGGCAGCCCAGAGCAGATAGGGCAGCTTCTCTTCCCCGTATCCCTTTTGCTCCAGCAGGGCATCCTGGTCATAATATTTCGTCTCCGGAAAATATCCCCAGCAGTACATTTTCCCCGGGTAAGCCCTGACAATATGAAAATCAGAAGGTACATACGCTCCCGCACAGAGCAGATAGACCGGCGCCTTTCTGTACCGGGTATGGTCGAGATATTTTTTTCGCAGTCCCCTGGGGGAAACCGCTTTCCACTGCCCTGTCTTATACAGGCGTTCGCTGATCCGGATCACGGGCTTCCCAGCCTTCAGACGTTCCCCGATATAGCTTTCATCATCCGTCCCCCCGAAAAGCACCATGTCACAGTCCGAAATCAGTTTTCTGCAATATGCCTCCTCTTCCCGGAACACATGCACATACGCCGGCCGCTCCTGCTCATGCCAGCCCATCCGCACCCTTTCCGCTTCCATCCGTTCCGTCTGCACAAAGACAAATTCACCCTGCAAAAGCCGGCTCATGGCGTTGCAGAATGGAATCTGATGATGATTGATGTAATTTGACACAAACACTGCCCGCATAATACTCCCCAATCTTTCAGGAAATCAAAATCCGATAAATTTCCAGCAGCCTGCGGTAATTTTCACTCCTGTCATGAGTCTTCTCCGCATGTCTCCTGGCATTCCTGCAATATTCCCCCATTCGCTCCGGCCGGGCCCACATCTGCATGACCGCGCCGGCCAGACGCCCGGCAACCGTCTCCAGCCGCCTGCCAAGCTGTTCGTCTTCCCGTATATTTTCGTCCGTCCCGGAAAATCCTTCATACACAATCCCGTCTTTCCCGTCCTCAAACAGGCTTGGAATTCCTCCCACTCCCGCACAGACGCAGGGCATTCCCAGAAGCATGGCTTCCCCCAGGGAATTGGGGGAATTTTCCAGGGAAGAAGGACACACAAACAGATGGCTTTTCAAATATCTGTCACGCATTTCCCCTGCATTCAGCTTTCCAAGAAAGATCACTTTGTCTTCCAGGGAATTCTCTTTCAGCAGTTTCAGCAGATACTTTCCATATGCGGATATTTTCAGCCTGTCCTTCCATGTCTTATGGGCTACAAGGCTATTGCCCGCCACATAAACCCGGGTATCCGGATAGCGTTCCAGAATGGCCGGCAGCGCCAGCAGCATATAATGAAGCCCCTTCAGGGGATAATCTCCCTGACTTAAAAATACAGAATGGGGAATACATTCCTTTTCCTGCCACACATGCCCGTAAAATTCCTTCCGCATGGTTTCATTCATATGAAAATACCGGGCATCCGGATTCCATTTCCTGGTCTGCTGCCGGTCCCATCCGGTGCGCCCGGTAATATTCCCCGCCAGGGACACGATTTCCCTTTCCTGCCTTCCCCGGATCCGGAACTTCTCCTGCTGCTGCCGGATGCTGTCCTTTTTCAGCCAGTCCCGGAACGTCACGGAATCTGCCACCTTCCCGGGCAGATCTGCGCAATAGGCTTCGGCCAGCAGGCTGCACAATCCCTGCAGACCCACAAGCAGCCTTTCTTTCTGGAGAAAAATCCTGCACATGGCCAGGGTATGGGGATATTCCGTGCCAAAACAATGCACAATATCCGGCTTAACATGATAAACGATTTTTTGCAGGGATTGTTCCAGGGATTCCTCATATTTTTCCGGATTTTTTATATCTTCCCGGAAACCATAGCAGGCAATGGAAGCAATCTTTTCCCCCACCGGAAAAGGCGCATCCTCCATGGGAAAGGCCATGGACAGTTCCAGCCCGTTTTCCTCCCGGTCTGCCAGCACCGCTTCCACCATCCCGCTGATCCAGCCCTCTTTGTTGGAAACCTCCCGGTTCAGTTCCCGGGCGATTACCGGCGGTATAATATTGCACAGCCACAGTACTCTCATAGATTTATCCAACCCTTTCCCCGTCTTTCAGAAACCTCCGCCGGACAGCTTCAGGACAGCAATATCAGGCACACTCTAATCATTGAATATCCAGTTCAGATAAGGCAGCAGTCTCACATCCACAGCGTACATTCCCCGCAGAAGCAGGAAAAAATATCCCCCAAACGCACAGACCACCCCTCCGTGACAGAACCTCCTGAACCGGCCGGCCGGCAGACAGTCCAGGAGACCGGGAATCAGGAATATCTGGGCTATGATCATATAATACCCCACCCGGGACACCTCCGGGATAAATGAACCGCAGCTGTATACCACCAGGCCAAACAGATTCAGGAAAAAATAGAACCGTTTCACCGGATCATCCTTCAGGCCCCGGCGGCAGACCAGCGCCAGCGCCAGAACACAGGCACATTTTAAAATATTCGCATAGGACAATTCCCCATTGTCAAACGCGGAATCCCGGTAAAAAGGATAGAAAAAAAATATAATTTCCCGGTACAGGCTCTGTCCGAAAATCAGCGTGGCCACAAAAAACCCCCCTGCCGCATAATGCCATCTCTTCAGGGAAGCCCCTGCCAGAAATCCCGCCGCCAGGTACACCGGTATCACCAGCAGAACTGACTTGTGGAACATGGCCCCTGCCAGTATCACCAGCACAAATTTTCCGTATTCTCCCCGAATCACGTACTTCATGGAAAACAGCGCCATGGCCAGTGCAAGATAGTACCTGACGGAATTGAGGCTGTTAAAATAATACCCGCCCGTCATCAGCAGATAAAGGGAAAGGGCAAAACAGCTTCCCTGGTCCTCCAGCGCCTTCACAAAGAAGAACACCGTAATGATGGAGAAAAAAGCAAACACATACAGATACTCATCATGGCCGAACAGTTCCTGTATCCATTTTACAATATAGTTAAACCCAAATTCCGATGACACATGGCGTTCCTGCGTAATCAGCAGAAAATTATCCCTGTACACCCAGTAATCATTTCCCACGGCAATCCTGCAGGCGGATACTCCCGTCAGCAGACAATAAATTGCAAAAACGGCAATCCTGTTTCTGGCCTGTCTCCTCTCACAAGGACCCCTGCCAAACTCTCTTCCGCCCCTGATGGCCTGCGGCACATAGTCACGGTTCTCCACACACAGCCCAAAACCAACCGTCACCATTGTCAGTATCACATATACAAGCGCACTTTTTTCCAAAATATCCCTCCGTATGACACCGCTTTGGCGCCTGAAAAACCATTTGTATTAAAAACCGGCTTTCAGCCCCCTGTCTGCTTTCCCGAAAAGTTCTTTGGGGACTGCATCCATCCATAGGCCTGTGCCAGCGATACCTCCGTGCAGAGTTTCTTTCTGTGAGCCAGCAGAAAACGCAGTGCCATAATCCCGGACAGTCTGCCGTAGAGATACCGGTACAGCACTCCCCTGTCCCGGAAAAATTTCTCATGATATCCCCCGAACCAGGTGGATTCCCCCGCTTCCTCCCGGGCGATGGTCACGGGAGCCGTGTACACGGTATATCCCTTGTCCATAAATTCCTTCAGAAACAGGCTGTCCTCCCCGTTGCTGTACCTGGCGCCGCCCCCGAACAGCAGGGAAAACATCACCCCGGAAGAAAGCAGGCT
>OFGA01002342.1_pt1 | contig 11743 bp, 9 predicted proteins | sample 1521471 | NCBI WGS metagenome assembly OFGA01 (sample SAMEA3504086, study PRJEB24116) | mouse gut metagenome | biome: mouse gut; feature: mouse-associated habitat; material: faeces | place: Denmark | collected 2011
CCTCTGTGGAAACACACGCACACTTGAGGGCGTTTTGTTTATAAGGAGCAATGATTTGGCAGATAAGGATTTTAAGACAATTGAGGAACAGCTGGAAATCCTCCGTTCCCGCGGTCTCACCATCAATGATGAATCCCAGGCAAAAGATTTCCTGCTGAACAATAATTACTACCGGATCAGCGGCTATTCGCTGACCCTCCGTAAACATAACATCTTTTCCAAATCTGCTACATTCCAAAATATTATTGATATTTATCACTTTGACCACGAATTCAGGCACATCATCCTACAATATCTTGAAGCGATCGAAGTGCAGATGAAATCCGTATATGCTTATGAATTCACAAAAGTTCACGGACCTGTCGGCTATCTTGACCTTAACTTTTTTACCAACAAAACCAAACACCAAGAAATCATCGCCAAAGCAGAGCAACAGAAAATGAGCCGGCTCCCCCATGAAGCCTATCTGAAACACTTTGTGAATGATCTACAGCAGGATATTCCCTTATGGGCATACGTTGATTTATTTACTATATCCGACATCTCGTTTTTATACTCTATTTCTGAGCAACCCATCAAGGATACCGTTGCTCATACTTTTGGTCTGACTATGAACAAGGGGGCTTCTATCCTCGGAAGCTACATGCACAGCATGACGATCATCCGAAATCTGTGCGCACACGGAAGCCGGATCTATAACCGCCTTTTTGAGCAGAAGCCCTCCCTCAACAAAAGGGAAAAGGCGCTGCTGATGAGAGACAGCAGCGGAAATATTGACAATGCACATTTTTATGGTTTCTTTCTCGTCATGAAACGACTGCTTTCTGCCGATAAATTCAATGAAATGAAGAAATCCGTCATTGCATTGACAGAAAAGTATCCCTTTGTCCGGATGGATTATTACGGTTTCCGCAGTGACTGGCAACAAAAAATATAATAAAATCTCCATAGCCGCATATACTATCTACGACTTCTCCCACGAGCCGGTTTCCAGCGCAATATTGTGGGCGGTCTGGAGCCGGGGTTCTTCCCCGGCTCTCTTTTTTCAGTACTTCCCCACATCCGTGAATCTTCAACCTGCATCACCGATTTGCCCCTGTCAGAGGATCACGAACCCCCTGGAATCATAAACGGATTTCCCTTTCTCACTCCCGCAGCGAATTGCCCTGTCCAGCCCCATGTTCGCTGCAATGGCACCGTCATTCTTCTTCGTGAACTTCTCTTTGTCCTCCTTGATGTTCCCAGTAGGGGGCTTTTTGTTCCCTCCCGAAAATACTTTTTAAATTTCTTTCCTGCACATCTCAATCAGCTGCTTCTTAATCCTGCGGAGCATCTTGAAAATAGCATTCTGCGACACACCCTTCATCTTTGCGATCTCTTCCTGCGAATACTCTCCAATATCATACAGGTGGTACAGTTCCTGGTCATCCTCCGGCATCTCGGACAGTTTCTCATAAAAAAGTTCCTTCTGTAGATCAGGCTCTTCCACTGTCATCTCCGCGAGTTGCTTTGCGTACGTATTGATATCCGGATTCTTCGTCCCCATCAGCCTGTCCATAGACAGGTCCCAGTTTTTTTCTGACTTTTCAACCAGGTGCTGTGCCTTCCATTCTTCCACGGCGGAAAGGGAAAAGCAATTATCCGAAATCGTGGAAATACTGATTGATTACATATCTGTTGGCAAGCGAATTCCCGGCACAAGGAACGTTCCCATTGAAATCCACTGGAATTTCTAAGGAAAGCACTGACGAAATCAATACTTCTCTAATTTCATAAACCTATTAACCAAAAGTTGTTCTTATATGATCGCACCAGAGGGAACAGCATGGCTGAATTGTTACTTCCAAACCATGGAAATCATAAATTACCATGCATGATTACAAACATCCTGCCCACACTATACCAAAGAACACGACACTGTGTTCTACAGGCAGATTTGTATGTAAAAATGGAGGTTAGTGTGAAAAATAAATTTTTCACACACGAATTTGTGCCTGCGGCCTCAGATTCGCAGGTTACGGAAAGGTATGGTTATTTTTATGGGAAATAAATCAAACGACACAGAACTGACTGCCGCTTTGGCAAAAAACACGCTGGATGAAATCCCCCAGCCGAAACAAGACGCAAAAGAAATCGTCGGACTGATCCGGCACAGCGGAAAGATTGACGGTTATCAGCTTTCCGATCATTCTACCGTCAGTAAAGCCGAGGGTGTACAGATGGCAAAAAACGGCGACATCAAAGGGGTTGGGGTAGCCCACCGGGGAGACACGGAATACCTAAAATCCATCCCCGACGGTTCGGAAAATAACAACTTAGGAAGTCTTCCTACCGTATCGGGCTGACTATAAGGGCTGCAAAAAGCAGCCCTTACTGATCACTTCTTATATGTCCGGCACGCATCCACGTATGCCAGGATATTTTCAAAAGGAACTTCCGGCTCCAGCAGATGGGTAGGCGCCACAAAAAGTCCGCCCTTATCCCCGGCAATATCCAAGTTACGCCATACCGTCTCTTTTACCTCTTTGGGTGTGCCATGAGGCATCACCGTCTGGGTGCCTATGGTTCCATGGAAGGATATCTTATCCCCATACTTCCGGTAAATCTCCTCAAAATCCATGCACTCACTCTGGATCGGGTTTAGCACGTCAATCCCTGCCTCGATCAGATGCGGAATCAGCGGCTCCACAAATCCGCAGGAATGATAAAAGACGATCACTTCCGGATTTATTTTTTTCACTTCATCAATGATCTTTTTTAACCGGGGTTTTAACCAGGTACAGTACAATTCCTCGCTCATCATGATGGTGTGCTGCATACCGATATCATCCCCCAGAAAAAGTACATCCACCCCCGCCTTCACATAAGCTTTTGCGCGGATTAAGGAAAGCTCCGTCACCTTGTCAAGCAAAACCTCGGCCATCTCATCCTCGGCCATCATATCGCAGAACAGCTCTTCCATACTTCTCATGTACCATGCGCTCTCCCAGATCGTGGTCTGCATATTCCCCAAAGCGATCAGGTCCTGTTCCTTGATCCTTCGCACCTGCTCCGCCTGATGAGAACCGTCCGCCGACGCATAATCCGGAAAAGGATAGCTTTCAATCTCCTCAACGGAGTTAAACAGTTCCATGGGATGGCGCATATAGGTCATATGCATACTGTTTGGGGATTTTTCATGGCCGACGCCCAAGAGGTCAATATCCGCCCCTTCCGCCATGGCATCCCGAAATATTCCACATAATCGTCCACACCCAGTTTTTCCTTGCATACCTCCACAAGATGGGGGCAAAGGCTGAATTCTACCGGAACTCTCTCAAATCCCCGCCTGCGAAGCAGTGACAAAAAATTTTCCCTGTTTGTCATGTTATCTTCTCCTGGTCATCCCCTACGGCTTCCAATACTTCTCAATACTTTCCTTTGCCAGCTCCACATACCGCTTCCCGCGGTTAAAATCCCCGTAAATGGTGCCAACCTCCCTTTGGGCCACCTCAAGGAGACACCCGCTGGCTGCCTGTGCAACGCCTTTAAAATATTCGCGGATAGCATCCTCATCCAAAGGACCCGGATTCGTCACGTATTCTGCCCGGGGCTTACTGTAGTAGACCACATTGCTGCCTCTTAAGAACTCGCCTACCTGCCGTTCATTGTTAAAGGGCGATACCGACAGCTTCCGCAGATGCTTCCACTTGGAAACATACTCCGGCCAGATGGCGTCCACCCGCTCACAGCACCCATAGGAGAGAAGCCCAAAGCGTTTTGCCAGCCGGTCCTGATAAGGAAACACAAATTCCCCGAACATATCCGTGGAAATAGCCGTGGCTTCCTGCGCTTCCAAAAAGCCCCAGCACTGGGTTGTCTTCGTCACGTTTTCCGATGGCAGTTCACTGTTAAACGCAAAGCTTTCCTGGGCTACAGGGCTGATTCCCACAGTGGGGAGCAGCAGGTTTTCCTTTTCCAGAAAATCATAATAATTTTCATAGACCATGCAAGCCATATCCATTACCTGATGAAGCTCGTCACTGTAATCGTACATGGAATAGTAATAATTCTCCATACCCATTAAGGCAACCAAAGGATTGGTGATAGCCCCCGGCAGACTTCCCATCACCATCCGCACCGGCAGGATATCCCCGAACAGATCGGATGCCAAGTCAATTCTCCTCTGGGTTCCTTCTCTGTCAACACCAAAACTGCCGCCCTTAAGTTTATCCATATCCTCATCCAGATCCCCGATCACAGGGTCGATATGGTAACCGATGGATTTTTCTTTCATGCTCTTTGATATCTGCGCCCTGATTCCAAAAGGGGATAGATAAGTCTGCCACTCAACGTCGTAAGTGGCGGATATGGGCGTATCGTCATCAAAAAGCTCCCGCCCCACCAGCGTACTAAGCAGAGACCGTTCCATCTCCTTTGCCTCTTCCCCGGTACATTTCAGTCTTGGCTCGATGACTTCATCCGGGAAATTAGAAAACAAAAGCCGCACGGTAGGCAGCTCCCTTCTCCCTTCCTTAAGAGCCTGCCACTTTTTCATGACTTCCTTATTCTTGTCTGAATTGGCATACTCTGCCTGCTTTTCTGCCAGGCTTCTTAACCGCTCCCTGTCTTTTGCATTAACCGTCTCCATTTAGATATCCTCCTGTTTTATGGTTCATATCCCATATATTCCATATAAAGTTCCTGAAAATCCTTATCGTTTGAAAGATTGACTTCTTTCGCCAATCCTGCCAGCCGGGAAGTGTCTTTGGCTGCCCCGCTTTCCGTCAGATATTTTACAACCCCTCTAAGACAGCTGTTCCCTACCGCCCTCACCTTTTCTTCCAAGGATGAAGGGAAAAGCCCTATGCCCACCGCCTTATGGATATCCATTTTATGACCAAAGCCCCCGGCCACATAAACACGCTCAATCTCATCCCAGGCTATTCCGTAGCGAAGAATCAGTGTTTCCAGCCCTGCCCGCACCGCGGACTTTGCCAGCTGGATCTCCCTTACATCCTTTTGGTAAAAGCGGATCTTCCCGTCTTTTGACAGACCGACCCCCGATTCAAAGTAAGGATCCTCCATCAAACCCGTTTCATCCACAATGCCTTCCTTGATCAGTTCATAGACACAGTCAATGACACCGGTGCCGCAGATTCCCTTGGGCTCTTCTTTGCCTATGGTTTCCGTCTTTATGTTTCCCTTTTCCATCTCCACCTTGCAGACTGCCCCCGGTATACTCCCCATACCGCAGACAATGTTCCCGCCTTCAAAGGCCGGCCCTGCCGCCGTGGACGCCACAAGAATCCGGTCCTTGTTACCGATTGCAAGCTCCCCGTTGGTTCCAAGATCAATCAAAACCGAGACCTTATCCTGATCCGCAAAGCCAAGGGCGTAAAGCCCGGCCACGATATCCCCGCCTACATAGGTAGAAATCCCCGGATATACCGTAATCTCAAAGTCAGCAGAATCATGTTCCGCTTTCCCAAACAATTCCTTTTTGGTGGTATGGATGGTATCTATGTTCACAGGCAAAAAAGGATATACTCCCAACGTTTCGCAGGAATACCCCATCAGCAGATGGATCATGGTGGTATTGCCACCGATCACCATCCGCTCCACCTGTATGTTTCCGTCCTGTGTCAGTTTCAAGGTTCCTTCCTTAAGAATCTCCCTGATCATGACCGTCAGCTCATCCTTTTTTCCGCCGTTGGCGGCTTCGATCCGGCTGATCACATCCGCCCCATATGCCCTCTGCCGGTTAAGTGCGGTATAGACATCCGCTATTTTTCCTGTGGCAAGCTCTACCAGCTGCATGGCAATGGTGGTGGTTCCAATATCCACTGCGATTCCATATTCCCTGCCTTTATCCGGGGGAAGGACATCCTTATCTTTGCCATCGGCCTGCACAAAAAATCCTTCCTTCTCGTCCTCTTCTATCAAGATGGTGCAGTCACTTTCCGGATATGCTCTGCAGGCAAGACGGTATCCGGCCGCAAGCTCCTCATTGGAAAAAAATTTAAGATCAGCTTCCGTTTCCGGCACGCTGCCGTCTAAGACCCGGATACGGCATTTCCCGCAGCTTCCCCGGCCTGCGCATACTGCGGAAAGAAATACCCCTTCTTTTCGTAAAGTCTCTAGCAGAGTCTCTTTTTTCCTTCCCTTTATCCTTCGTTTCTGTTCTTTGTTTCTCACGGTGATATGAACCACAGGTATGTTCCGCATCATACAGTTCACATTATCGCATCTGCTGCAGTCATGTTCCGCATAAAACCTAGAGGTATCCCGGTCTAACAGATAGACCTGGCAGACCGTTTTTACCGGGTCATACATATAGCTTTCTTTGATCCCGATCCCTGCTTTCTGCGCGCCTGTTACCTCAAATGCCTTTTTTTGTATGGTCATGGGAATATCCGCAGGTGCTTCTACCCTGCGGACAATTCCCCGTTTCCTCTCTTTGCACAAATGTATCACAGTGTCTTTTATCGCTTCATCCATCTGAAAAAGATAGTCGTCCGCCATAGCGTCTGCCAGCATCCCTGCCAGATAATTCCCCTCCTGAAACAAAGCGGTAGACCATTTGCCAATCTCATCCCCTACCGTATTGATTCCATAAAGCGCCTCAACGATTCCTTCTTCTTCCACCATCCGGGAATATTCATCAAAATCCCCAAACTCCAAAAGAGCCGCGGGCTTTATCTTCTCATATGCCAGAGGGAGCATTTCCGCAAGCTCCGTCATGATCTCCTCGTACAGGCTGCTGCCCGGATCTGCATGGATCATCCGGCAGACATTTTCCTTTGATATCTGAATGTGAAACTTCGTTATTACCACTGTTACACCCCTATCGAAAATTATGCGTTTTTGCCTTTTACCTTAAGCACCGCCTCTTTGGCTGTTTCTGCCGCTGACGCCGCGTCCGGTGTATAATAATCCGCCCCGATCTGCTCTGCAAAGCTGTCATTTACCGGTGCGCCGCCGATCATGACAATATATTTATCCCTAAGGCCCCGCTCTTTTAACCGATCAACACAGTCCTGCATCCTGGGCATGGTGGTGGTAAGAAGCGCGGACATGCAGATCACGTCAGCATCCACTTCTTCCGCTTTATCAATGAAAGCATCCGGAGCCACATCCACCCCAAGGTCATGAATCTCAAAGCCTGCTCCCTTTAACATCATAACGACAAGGTTCTTGCCGATGTCATGAAGGTCACCCTGGACGGTTCCGATCACCGCTTTTCCTACCGGCTCGTTTCCGATTTCCACCAGCTTAGGCTCTAGTACCGTAAGTCCTGCGTTCATTGCCCTTGCCGCTACCAAAACTTCCGGAACAAACACCTCATTGTTTTTAAATTTTGCGCCGATCGTCATCATACCGGCAAGCAGGCCATCGTTCAAAATTTCTTTCGGATCCATGTTCTCATCCAATGCCTGTTGTACCAGTGCCTTTACATTTTTTGCTTTCCCTTTTTGAAGCAATTCTGAAATTTCCGCAATAAGCGCCATGTCTTTTCCCTCCTATTATTTTACTACATGTATTGCCGCCTTTTTGGTATATTGTAATTTACTTCCCTGATGATTTTAGGTAATTATTTTAGATAAATATAATATTTTTACTATTTTCAATTGATTCTTACCATTTGCTAAGGTATCATACCTTTAAAGAATTTTTTTACGCCAAAATCAAGGAGGAATTTTAATTGAAACCTTTATTATATTCCATTGTACCTCAAAAAACCCTGCAGTCCATGGCGGAAACTTTCTATGCCTGCATCCACCTGGCTATACAGATCATCAACGATCAGGGAGAGATCCTGGTTTCCGAGGGTGATACCCATCAGTTCTGCCGTCTTTTTCAAAAACATCTCCCTCCTTTTGACACCTGTGAAAAGACCCATGTATCGGCCAGCAAACAGGCGATCTCCATCGGGGAGCCTTATATCTTTGAATGCCATGCGGAGTTAAACCACATTGTCTATCCACTGATCAGCAAGCAGACTTTCCTCGGCTCTATTTTAGTGGGCCCTTTTTTGATGGACCGTCCGGACTCCATCCTGATCTCCAATCTCACCAAAAAATATCAGATCACCACCGATGAAGCCTTAGATCTGTATGACGAGGTAGGATCCATCCCCGTCATACCCCCTTCTAACGTGAACCATATCAGCCATCTGCTGTTTTACTTATTCTCCAACCTAATCTCTGACAGCAAAAAAGAACTGCAGAAAAACAGCCAGAAGCTTCTCCAGCAGTCCCGGATCAATGAGTCCATCCAGCGCTACAAGGCTGAAAGCGTATGTCCATCCCCCTATCCCTATGAGCTGGAAAAGGAACTGTTAAGCAAGGTAAAGCTGGGAGATTCTCAGGGGGCAAACGCCATCTTAAACGACCTGCTCGGCTATGTGCTGTTTTCCAAAGGCACCAGCCTGGATTCCGTAAAGCCGCGGGCTTTGGAGCTTTGTTCCCTGCTGTCAAGGACAGCCATAGAAGGAGGCGCTCCTGCGGAGAGCATGCTGGCCTTAAACGGCCAGTTTTTAAAAAATCTCCAGCAGGTATCCTCCCTTGAGGGCATGTGCCATATCCTGCAGGAGGTTGTGGAGGCATTTTCGGAAAGTATGTTCAGCCATAATCTCCCGCCCAAAAATAACGATATCGTCAAAAAAGCCATGCTTTATATCTCCGAAAAGTTTAATACCCCGCTGACCTTAGAGAACGTTTCCGCCTACGTGCACCTGCATCCTTCCTATTTTTCCACGGTCTTTAAAAACTCCACCGGCCTTTCCTTTAAGGAATACCTGAACAAGGTCCGCATTGAGGAAAGCAAGATCCTTTTATTAAATACCGACTTTTCCATCATCGACATTGCCATTGCCGTAGGATTTGAGGACCAGAGCTATTTCTCAAAAGTATTTAAAAAATATACCGGAACCACCCCAAAGCAGTTCCGGTAATCTTTTATATTCCTACCTGTTATAAAACTCGTCCACCGCACCAAAGAATGCCTCAATATTTTCCAGAGAGGTATTCGGCGGAATATCGCATCCGCTTGCCACCACGAAATTGGGATATTTACAGCACCGCTCCATAAGAGCCAGGGTTTCTTCCCTGATCTGCTCCGGGGTTCCGTTCCTGATGATGCCGGCCGGGTCAATGTTCCCGATCACGATACTGTCTCCCGGCATGACTTTAAGCGCTTCCTCGATGTCAATGGCATTGCCAAAGCTGTATCCTGCTGCCCCGATCTCTTTGATATTGTCAAGAAGGGGAACCGCGTTCCCGCAATTATGGTATAGGATCATAAAGGAATCGTCCTCCACCGCATCCCGGATCTGCTTTACATAGGGCGTTGAAAACTCCGCGATAAGCCCAGGAGATAAAAGCCCTGCTGCCGGTTCCGCAATGGCAATCCCGTCAGCCCCCGCCTCCTTAAAGGCCTTGGCGTATTTGATCAAAAATTCCGTGGTCTTTTTCAGCACGGTCTCTACCAGTTCCGGTTCCTCATAGCATAAGACCATGATCTCCGTCATATCCAAAAGCCTGCCTGCTAACGAATAAGGACCAATGATCCCGGCAAGTACCGGACGGTCCGTGATCAGGCCGCAGATTTCTCTGATCCCTTTCACGCACTCACCGGTCCTGCCTTCGCCCACTTCCGGCACCCGCAAGGCCTCCGCCTCTTCCTCGTCATGGATGATGGCCGCAGTCACCGTAGGCACTTCATCGCCGCTATAGTGGATCGGGCTTCCAAAAGCCTCCGCCTCCACCGACAGGTCCATCAGACTAAAGGCCGCCCCGGTATCAAACCTCTTAGCTACCGCTTCCATACAGACGGCCTGTAAATGCCCGTCTCTTACCATCTCCTCCACCGTAAGTCCGGTGAGATGGATCCCCGGAAAAGATAAGATCGGCATAGCCTTTTTCACCGGTGCGTCAATACAATCCTGAACCCATTTTTTCATATTAAGCTTCATAACAAACCCCCGCTTTGATACTGATTGTTATTTGGTTTCATAACGATTATAGCACCGGTCTTTTTCTTTTCTGGTAATTTCTTTGGCTCTCTATAAGTAATTTTACTTTTTCAGCCGGATGGTCTTCACTTCAAATGCCCCAAAAGGTACCGTAACCTGACCCTCCGTAACAGGGATCTCTTCCCTTGCGTTCTCAAGCATATCGCAAAGGTACGCCGCCTTACAGGGCATACACCTTACCGTTGCCGTAACCGCCGCCTTTTTGGACTCGTACAGGCGAAGGATCAGATCCCCGCTCCCGTCTTCCGCCGGCTTTATGGTATCTAATATCACGTTTTCCTTATCTACCGAAGCGGCGCTGAAGGTCTCTAATACCCCTTCGCTGATCCTGGGAAGCACATTCAGTTCATACCCCTGTCTGGTCACGTCGCTCTCCGCAAAACTGCCTTCCCATGCGGTAAATGCATAGGTAAAATGGTGTACCCGGTTATCCGCCCGCATTTCCGGTGCGGAGGATGCCCGAAGCAGGGAAAGCTCCAGGGAATTTTGATTCATGCTGATGCCGTACTTACAGTCATTTAACACGGCCGCCCCGTGGGAACCGTCGCAAAATGCGCTGTAACGGTGGTTGCACACTTCAAAACGGTCTTTATCATATGGCCGGGACCTGTGGGCCGGACGCTCCACGAAGCCGAACTGCATTTCATTAATGCCGTTTTCCGCATACACATCCACCGGGAAACATGCCTTTAACAGACGGTGCAGCTCTTTCCAGTCAACCTGTGTCTCAAATATAAGCCTGGTGCTGTCCGCCGAAAGCCGGATATACTGCTCTATGGAAGACTCACTGATCCTGCCGGTGACTTTAAGCGCCCCTTCTAAGCCCTGGGATACCATTTCCACTTTCACGTCGGTAAGGGCTTCCACCTCCTGATGGATATAGTTAGAGTCGATATCCCAGGCATCAAAGAGACGGGCCACGTCCTTATACAGACGGAAACGGTTCATAGGCTCTGCGGCAAATTCCCTGCCGGATTCCTTAAGGACAAAGGAGACTACCTCGCCTTTATTGTTGACTAAGACTTTCACCTTTCCATTTTCCATCACAAAGCCCTCCGGGCTCTCCATCACCTTTACTCCCGAGACTGCCGGTCCATTCTCCTTTACCGGGATCAGGGAGACTGCGCCTAAGGAAGGCAGCTTCACAAGGGCTTTCACCTTTCCGTCATATGCCTGTACCGGCACTTTCTCTCCGTCCTTCGTTTTTGCCCCGCCTTCAAACCGGGCAGGCAGCTCCACAAGGGCCGTCCGTTCAAAACTCAGGGAGTTCCATACCGTTACCGCTCCCTCATCTGACTGTCTCGTCAGGGCGGCAAAGGCTTGTTCCGTCATCTCCCCGGCGCCTTCCTGGATCGCTTTATGGGCCTTTTCCGCTTCCACATACACCCGGGCAATGGAAGACCCCGGAAGGATATCATGGAACTGGTGCAGCAGCACTTCTTTCCAAAGCCCGTCAGCCTTTGAAAGATCGTAATCCATCCCCCCTGCCATGGCAAGTGCGCTCCAGATCTCCATTTCGCGCATGGCAAGCTCGCTCTTACGGTTATTTTGCTTGATCATAGCCTGAGAAGTATAGGTTCCCCTGTGGGCGCTGAAATAAAGCTCCCCAACATAGGTGTTCACCGGTCCGCCAAGGGCCTCCATATCATGGAAAAATTCTGCCGGGCCTGCCATCTTCACTTTTGCGCTGCCCTCTAAATCTTCCTGGCGTTTCGCAAATTCCACATG
>OFGA01002345.1_pt1 | contig 11734 bp, 12 predicted proteins | sample 1521471 | NCBI WGS metagenome assembly OFGA01 (sample SAMEA3504086, study PRJEB24116) | mouse gut metagenome | biome: mouse gut; feature: mouse-associated habitat; material: faeces | place: Denmark | collected 2011
ATGGTGTAATCTTAGACAGTTGCTTTTGTCCCAAATAGGGATTGACGTGGTTGTTAATATCTCGCCGGTATCCCTCCAGGGTGTGACTGCGGATGGTTCCCACCATGCGCTCGTCCAGCCATTTGTCCAACCATTTTGAGAGAGACATCCTGCTCTGCTCTGTCAGCTCTACCCCCCGGTAGGCGTCAATGTTCTGGTGGAGCTTGGCGGTCAGTTCCTTTTGTGTGTCGGCATAGATGTACCGAAAGATAGACTCGCCGTTTTCCTTGTGACCCACCACGATGCGGCCCTCCCAGCGTCCGTCATCACGCTTGCGCACCATGCCGTCGCCCGACGGTCTGCGTTTTGCCATTTATTATTCACCTCCAGTCCGAATATCACCGTCGTCGTCATCCATACACTCCGCCATCAGCCTCACGCCTAACCGAAAGCCCAGAATGAAATTCTCGGGCGCTGTGATGCTGTCGATCTCATGCTGTGACCGGATGAGTTTTGTGAGAGCCTCTTGCCCAGTTTCCCCGAGCTGCTCCATGAGTTGTTTTTCACAGCTGGCGGCACGAGCTACCGCTTTTTCCATCTCTGAGCCGGGGGTCATCCTCTGCTCATTGGGTGTGATGTTGCCGTAGTAGAGATCTTCCAGGGCTTTTCTCATTTCAACCAACCTCCTTTGCAGCAACACACAATACCTTAACTGCACTTGAATAGCCATCCCTGTTGAGCAGAGTTATCAGAAATTTAATAGGTTGCTCTTCATTGTAGACGGTAGCGCAATCGACGACTATCCCATCGCCATCGTCTGGCTCTGGGCCTGCTCCTCGTGGTCATCCGCCTTGTGACCCATAGCGACCTTCTTCTCTCTGAGCTGCGCCAGCCGTTTTCGGTCGATTTGGATTCCGCCGGGGATGGAGAGCGGTGGTACCTGGTCCTGAAAAATATGGCCCATGTGATGAAGCAGTCGAGTGACCGACAGCATGACCGAGGGAGGCTTCAGACTGTTCCAGCGGTCCAGGAAAAACTGAGCGTATTCGTTGCCCTGCGCGGCGGACTGTGAGAACCAGTAGTGGGCCTGCGTCTGATTTTGCCTGTCCAGATACAGCTTACCGAGAGCGTATTGGGCAAACTGGTTTCCGGTCTTGGCTGACTGGGTGAGGTACTCCTGTGCTTTGGCGGAGTCTCTCTCCACGATCTCACCATTGAGATACTCTTTGCCCAGACGGTAGGCGGCGCAGTCACTCCCATGGTGGGCGGCATACTCCAACCATTGGATTCCCAACTCAGTGTCATGCACCTCCGCATCGTCGGTCAGGTACAACTGCCCCAGAGCGTACTGCGCTGCGACCATACCTTGCCAAGCCGCCTGATCGAACCAGTATTGAGCCTCCACACTGTCCGGGATCAGCACTGGGCCGTCCCGGTAGAGCCTTCCAACAAGATACTGCGCATCAGGGTCACCGCTTTCAGCTTTGCAGATCAACTGTGCCACTGCTTCATCTCTATCACCCATCGGGGCGGTGTCATCCTGTGTGACCATCCACAACTCCCGGCAGTCGTGTAACAGGTCAGAGAACTCTGTGGGTTCCTCCATCTCCTCGTCCTCAAAAGTGACTTTGCCCATGCGGATGTTCTCCGCCTCCTGGACAACCGCGTTCTTAATAGAACGGAACTCCTTCTGCTGTGAGAGCGGCGGACGCCGGCGTTCCTTCTCCGAATAAAAATCTTCTATTTGACACTGGAGCTCCCACCAGACTTGATAACATTCATCAATGACGGGCAGCTGCTCCATCTGATCAACGATTTCATCCACGGTTTTCTTTACCGCTTTGGGAAGGTAGCCGTATTTTTTCTTGCCCTTCACTGTCTCCAACTGAGCGGCCAGTGTCACCATTAGCAACTCCACCTCTGGGTGGCTGCCGATGCTCTGTCTCATTTCCTGTGCCAGAGTTTTCATTTCATCTCTGGCCTTGCGCACCAGTTCATCTCTGGAGGAAGACTTCTGCTCGTAGGTGTGGAGCATCTCCTGCTTGAAAATGTCGTTGGTCAACACAGACTTGATTTTGCGAATACCATCTTTGGAGAGATACGCCTGTCCCGGTTTCGCTGACCACGCTATCATGTGGATGTGGGGGTGGCCACCCTCGTCGTGGAAGGCAGCGTACCAGCGGAAGTCGCTGGACGAGATATTCATCGCGGCGGCGATCTCGTTGCGGTGAGCCTGGATCAGGTTGCGCCACTGGGCAGCGTGGTTATATCCCAGTCGCTCGGCGTCCTCCCGTTTAAGGGAGATAATGTGCGTCCAGATGTTTCCAGGGTATTCGTTCAATTCTTGTGCTACTGCATTCATGTCTACGCAGTCCTCGTCACCGAAGAGACCGTGGGAGCGTGGACGCTCTGCCATATACTCCATGTAGCCAGCGGGCAGCAACTCCACGCCCTCACGGGTACCAATGTACTCCAAGTAGCCTCCAACTCCACTGCCGCTGATGTAGGGACTCTTGACGATCAGTCTTGCCACTGGTCATCACCTGCTCCATCGTCCAGTTGCTCCTTGGCTTTTTGCTCGAAGGTCAGCAGACCGTTGGTGGCCTTCACATTTTTCACACTGTCTGAGCGTAGCTTCCGTAGGTAGTCCGCATCTACCTGAATGCAGTCGAGGACAGCACTCATGCCCATGTCCATCTCTACGGCCAGCTTGTAGAAAAGCCGGGCCAGTCTGTCCTCGAACATCCCCAGCCGCCCGTCGATGGCGGACTGGATCGCTGCGGGGAGAACACCGTTCACCTGTCCGGCCAGGAAGTCCGCATAGAAATTTACCGCCTTCACCACGAATTCGTTGCGGCTCTGACAGTCGTCCTGCTTGTACCAGCTCTCAATTTTCCAGCGGGTCACATCATCCAGCCGCAGCGGAAATCGGTTGTCGTTCTTACTATTCATCATAATCCCTCCTTTTCGGCCCAAAGACATCATCCCAAAGCTTTGGAACAGGCGGATACGGCCCTTGGGTGACCTCAATTTGTAGTTTCTTCTGTATTTGTGACCTCACTCTCGTCCCCCGTAAACTGCCCGCACTGCGGGCAGAAGTGGTCAGCGGGGCGGCACAAGACGCCACGCTTTTATCCTGCTTTGCCCTTTGCGCCCTTGAAATCGGACTCTCTGGGATGTTCTGGGTGCTGGCTCCCATGGTGCCCTCACTGATTACAGCGTGGTAGATTTGTCCGCGTTGACCCTTGCAATCTGGGGTCTCCTTTGGTGGCTTGCCAACAACGGGCCACAAGGCGGCCAACCCCGCGTTACAGCCCTTCGGAGGTGTACGGATGCCACTCAGGCCGCAGGATGGGCATGAACGGCCTTACAACGCGAAACAGGGGCGTTGGCTTGGGAGTGATCCAGTGCAGGCCGGCAGAACGGGTCATGCGGCTGGCACTGGGCCGGAGGCTCCCAGGACAGAAGGTGGGACGCACAGAACCGTCCTCGGATGACGATGATCGTACTCCTCCTGCCGCTTGCGGACGTACCTGCGCTCCGCGTCCAGTTCCAGCCAATCAAGCTGCCGCTGGTAGAACTGATCCACTGCTGCCTGCGTTGGCAGAACAGTGTAGAGATTGTTGCCCTTCCATTTCATCCCGCGCTCATCGAAGTACTGGCTGTGCGCCATGTCGATGAGCCCAGCATCCAGGAGGACAGCGATACTTTTCATTGCGGTATTTTTGGCCATGCCTGTCTCGGCTGCGATGGTGTTGTAGCTGGGATGGCAGGTGTGCGTCCTGCGATCTTCAATCAGCAGCAGATAGGCGTAGACCATGAACGCAGAGGGCGGGAGGTTCAGCAGAAAGATTTCGTTCGGCAGGGTGAAAAACTTTTTGCTGTCAGCATACTGGAAAGTGGGAGTGTACTCATTGGTGATGAGCCCTTTACCAACCAGACTGACAGATACTTTTTCACCGTGACCATTGTCATGTGGGCACCCTTCGCGATCCTCTCTGGAGACAGATTTGTACCACCATGGGAGAGCTGACAGCAGAGATAGGACAGGATCACAAACTCAATGGGTTTGAGTTTGTATTCCCACACCGCGTTGGGGAGTGGAAAGCGATAGTGGCGCGGGTCGCGCCTGGGCCAGCCTATGATTGGAGTGTGTTTTCTCACCAGAGACTACCTCCACCGGTGTGTTGCTCCACCCACTCCACAAATTTTTCCTTGGGAACCATCATCCTGCTGCCCACTTTGAGCACAGGAAAACAAGGGGCCCCCGCAAAGCCGTCTTTTGGCTTTGTGGGGAGAGGAGGCACAGCGGAGTGAGCGAGCCCCGCTGCTTGCAGCGAGGCGAACGATACAGAGCTTGTGCCGACGACATGCATCAACTCATAACCGCTGGACGGCGACACGCCCAGCACTTTGCCACCATTGCCGCATTGAGGAACAGCGGCAGTTCGTCATAACTTTTGTACTCAGATAATTTCATTTGGATTCCTTTCATTGAATTTTTGTTGGCCACACACCGTACTCGTTCCAGCCCCAGAATTTCACTGCGGCGTTTTCACCCTGTTGGTACGCTCACCCCATCTCTGACATGGAGGTCTTGGCATACTTCTCTCAGGGAGTATGTGCTTCGGTGGTGGGTATTCAATTTTCAATGTGCGGACTGTCTCAGCTGAATTGTCAGATTGAATCCCGGTTTCAAACCTGATAGAATCATAGCAGAGAAAAATTCCCAGTTCAATGGATCTGGGCCATGTCCGGCAAATCCCAAAACTCAATCGGATACAGGAGGCGAACACCATGGCAGAGGGATTAGAGCGCACTCAGGCAACATTTATGTATACCTACACTTATGACCAGTTCACGGTATTTTTCTATGGCGACCATGTATTCATCGGGAGGAACGAATACCCCATCGGCCAGTGCTGTGTAGATGTGATGAATTTGAACGAGGCGGTTCTCAAAAAATTGCGCGTCGGGTCAAGGTGTGCATCTCTGCCGCTGTTGATCTGCTCACAAAAAAGACAGACAGCGCCGCGGCCTTTGCACAGGAAAGGCCGAACGCTGTCTGGGATCTCGTATTTACACTGCCTGTCTACCGGGATTTGAACATGGACAAGGAGGTCAACTATCACACCTTCCAACGGTTGATATGCCCGCTTATGGTTGTCGGAATAGACCGCAATCAGCTTTACAGGACAAATACATCCATTAGAAGCCAGCTTGAAGCTCCGACCAGATTAGCTCCGCGGCCTGGGCTTCGCGGCTGACGACCCCGCACACAGAAATGGGGGCATATTGTGTGCCGCCGGGCCAGGTGTGGCCGCCGCCATCCACCACGTATTGGACGATCAGTTCTCGCCCGGCCTCGTCGGCATAGGCCCGCCGGGTGATGGTGGTGCCATCTTCTGGGTCGGTGTCGGGCAGCTGTGACACGGTGGGCCTATTGTCCATCCCGTATTGCTCCAAAAACCAGGCCACCGTCTCGTTCGAAGAATAGGCCCAGAGCTGCTCCGCTGTACTCTCGCCGCCGGAGGGATAGTTCATACCTTGAATTGGGACAATCGTGTCCTGTGTTCCGTGGATGAGGACGATTTTGACAGACTTGGACATTTGGACGTCTTTGAATTCGGTGCAGAGCAGCCCGGCCACAATGCCCACACCGGCGATTTTTTCTGGAAGTTCCAAGGCCAGGCGGAGGGACATGAATGCACCATGAGACAGGCCGCTGGAATAGACCCGCTCTGCATCGGCGTAGCCGCTGTTCACGAACAGGTCGATAAGGTCGCTGAGATACTGCACGTCATCTACCCCGAACTGGACGCAGGGATCCGTGGACGCGGCGGCCCAGCGGACATAGGCCGCGTCACTCTGTCCGATTTCATAGGGCAGCTTGCCCTCGCTGGAAATTTTCCCGTTGGCGTGGAGAGCGGTGGACTCCGGCGCGACGATGATGATGCCCTCCTGTTCCGCGTAGTCCACCCAGCGGCCCTCGCCAAGCTGCATTGTAGCATTGGAGCCGCTCCCGTGCAGCGATAGCATCAGGGGCAGCCGATCCCCCTCGGTATAGGTGGAGGGGATGTAATAGAAAAATTTGCGGGTCACCTGCTGTCCGTCGTATTCGTACAGGGCTTCGCCCCGGGTCAGCCGCCCCAGGGAAAAGGTCTCTACACGGGGCCCTTCCGGGGTGGACTGAGAAGGAGCGGGTGCTGCGGCTTCACCGGAGGGTTGAGATGCCTGATTTGAATCGTCAGATCCTTGAGCGTCGTTGGGGGTAACGCTTGGAGAAGGGGTGGGGATTTGGCCACAGCCGCTGAACATCAGCGGCAGGGTAAGCAACATGGTGGCCGCCCGCAAGAGAAGTTTTTGGTTCATCGCGATTTTCCTTTCTGTCATAGTAAAAATAGTATTGGAGGATATCTTACTAACTTACGCAAAATACGTGCCAACTTCTTTATGGGAGCCGGAAGCGGGCGATTTCTTAATAAAAAGGGCTGCGGCAATAATCTGCCGCAGCCCTTTTGCATTTCTCATATAAGAAGTGAACTGTTCGTCAGTTATAATCCGTATTTAGCCTTCCGGCGCATGATGCTGGACTGGCTGGTGCCAAGGGCCTTTGCCACTTCATAGGAGGTCTTGTGCTTTACCAACGCTTTAGCCAGATATTCACGTTCACAACGATCCATATAGTCTTGAAGGGGCATCTCCTCGCTCAGATATTCCTCCCACGGATGGACTGCCCCAGTGGCACGGCGTGCGCTGTGTTCAGGCAGCCGTTGGTCATAGCTGGCGGCCACAGAGTGGATATTGGTCAGGTCAATATAGTCGCCTGCGCTCATGATTACTGAGCGCTCCACAAAATTCTTCAGCTCCCGCACGTTGCCTCCCCAATCGTAGGTCTCCATGGACTCCAGCGTACGCACGCCAAAGCGTTTATTTTTGTTGTACTTTTTGTTGTAATGATCCAAAAAGTACAGGGCCAGCGGGACAATGTCCTCCCGGCGGTCCCGAAGGGGTGGCAGCTCCAACGGAATTACGTTCAGCCGGTACAGAAGATCCGCCCGAAACCGCTTGCCCTCCACGGCCGAAAGAAGACTTTCGTTGGTGGCGGCAATGAGCCGGAAGTCCACTTTTTTGCTGACGGTGGCCCCAATGCGCTGGATCGTTTTGGTCTCAATGGCCCGCAGCAGCTTGCCCTGTAGAGAGATGGGCATAGAGTTGATTTCGTCCAAAAACAGCGTTCCACCGGAGGCCAGCTCAAACAGGCCGGCTTTCCCCTTGGCAGATGCGCCGGTAAAAGCCCCTTTTTCATATCCGAACAGCTCTGCCTCCAACAGGCTTTCCGGCAGGGCAGCGCAGTTGATGACTACCAGTTTTTCTCCCCGCCGACACCCCTGATTGTGGATGTATTGAGCAACCACTTCTTTGCCGGTTCCTGATTCCCCGGAAATCAGGACAGATGCGTCGATATCAGCAACGTCCCGGGCGAGCTGAAGGATGTGCTGCATACTTCGGCTCTCTGCTACGATAGACATATTCGGCTCACCTGCCTGTGGAATGATGCAGGTCCCGTTTACCTCGCTGCGGGCGGCCTCGTTATAAAAAGAATTCAGCGTTTCCAGCGGGCGGCACACCGCCAAAATATTCTGCACCGACCCATCCTCGCCAAACACGGGGCTGGAAATCACTAACTGGCGGAAGGGCATATGGGCGCTTCCGCCGATGATGGTCACATCCTGGAACATAACTACCCGGCGCTTTTCCCGGTACACGATATCGGAGATGCAGATATCGATTTGATTGCTCCGAAGCAGGTCGTGGACGTTGGTTTTCAGCAGCGTTGCCCGATCCAAGCCGATGAGGTGGATATATGCGCTGTTGGCATAGATATAGTTGCCATCGGCATCCAGAATATAGACCCCGTCCGGGAGGTTGTCAAACATCAACTCATAAAAGTTCTTATAGTCCGGGTGCGGGTTTTGATCCATCATTCCGCTGGGCCCTCCTTTTCCTGTAAGTTGGCCATACGCTGCTATATCAGAACCTAATCTTATTATAGCACGCACCAAAACTATTTTCTATCCCAAGCTCGCATTTTATCACAAAAAGTTGGCATACATCTTGCGAACATAATAGGCAGTACAGTAGCCCGCCTACTGAAAAGGAGGAATCAAAATGCCTTACCAAGTTGGTCAAAGCGCAAATATCACAAAAACAATCACCGAGACCGACGTCTATCTGTTTGCCGGGATCACCGGGGATCTGAATCCCGCGCATTTAAACGAGACCTATGCCAGCGGCACCCGGTTTCAGCACCGTATTGCCCACGGGATGCTGTCCGCTGGGCTGATCTCTGCGGTTCTGGGCACCCAGCTGCCCGGCCCTGGGAGCATTTATATGAACCAGACCCTTAGGTTCCTTACCCCAGTCTATTTTGGTGACACCCTCACCGCGACGGTTACCGTCAAGGAACTGATTCCGGAGAAAAACCGGGCTGTACTGGCCACTGAGGTAGTCAACCAAAACGGCGCAGTGGTCACCACGGGTGAGGCACTGATGCTGTTGCCGATGTGACCATAAACCGTTTTTGATGGTACGAGCAGTCAAAACTGACTGGGAACGTCAAAATCGACTTAGAACCTGTATTCACAGCCGAGGATGCCGTCGGCCCGAGGGATTTTTCCGTCAGGCAAGGCGAATTTTCGCCGGAATACTTTGTGTATTGCAAGAAAATTCAACGCAGCATGGCGGAAAAAGACCCGGCCAGACGGCGTTTGAGGTTGTGAATACAGGTTCTAAATATGTATGAACCCTTTGCAAAGCTACTTGGGGGACAATGGTATTTTGCTGTGCAACCGAAATCCCGACCTCCCCGCTTTAGAGGATGTGGGCTGCACATGGCAGGATGTGACTGAGCTGATAGACCGACATGAGCTGTTTTACTCAAAAGCATTCCGCAAGCGAACCACTTACCTGTCCCCTGAAGCCTACTATTTATTGAAAGCGGCAAAGCCCCAAAAGCCCCTCATTCCACCGGCAGAGCATATTCTCTCCCTGCTGGGTAACGGCTCAATCGCTGAAACTGCCTTTTTAAAGCAAGTCTGCGGCCTATCTTCCAGGGAATACCGGGACGGCTTCGATTTTCTGCTCCAAAATCTATACATTACCGCCATGGCAAATGGTGCTGTCTTGAATGAAAGCTGGTCTACTTTTCGATACGGGACTGCTCAGGCGTGGGAAGCATTATCCCCGCCTCCACCCCAATGCGGTGACCCGAAAGCCCGCTTATGGGAGCTGCTGCGCCCCACAGTGCCGGAACGCTGTTTTCGTTCTCTGATTCGATAAAAAAGCCCCCGGAAGCCTGTTCTTCTGGGGGCTTTTTATGCTATTCCGCTTTATGACCTTGTTCCACGATTACGTCCACGACCTTTTGGGCCAGCTGCTGGCACTGGCCCTTTGACCGTGCCTCCACCATCACCCGCACCAGCGGCTCGGTGCCCGATTCCCGCACCAGAATCCGGCCCGTGTCCCCCAGCTCGTCCGCCACGGCCTGTACCGCCGCCTGGACGGCGGGGTCGTCCTGGGCGGCCCTCTTGTCCTTCACCCGCACGTTGATCAGCACCTGGGGATAGATGGACACCGGCTCCGCCAGTCGGCTCAGCGTCTCCTTTTTCGCCATCATGACCTCCATCACCTTCAGCGCGGTGAGGATGCCGTCCCCCGTCCGGGCGTACTTGGAGAAGATGATGTGCCCCGACTGCTCGCCCCCCAGCCTCCGGCCGTTCTTCACCATCTCCTCGTAGACGTACTTGTCCCCCACGGCGGTTTTCACGTAGCCGATCCCCGCCGCCTCCAGGGCCTTGTACAGCCCGAAGTTGGACATGACGGTGGTGACCACCGTGTTGGTCAGCAGCTTGCCCCGCTCCTTCATATACGCGCCGTACAGGTACATGATCTGGTCGCCGTCCACCAGCTCCCCCCGCTCGTCCACGGCGAGGCAGCGGTCGGCGTCCCCGTCGAAGGCAAAGCCCGCATCGCAGCCGTGCTCCTTCACGTACCGACGCAGCCCGTCCATGTGGGTGGAGCCCGCGTCCAGGTTGATGTTCAGCCCGTCGGGGCGGTCATTGATCACGTGCACGTCCGCCCCTAACGAGCGGAACACGTTGGGGGCGATGGACCAGGCGGAGCCGTTGGCGCAGTCCAGGGCGATTTTCTTCCCCCGGAAGGAGTACACCGCCAGGGAGATCAGGTAGCCCATATAGCGGTTGCGGCCCGCGGTGTGGTCCACGATGCTGCCCACCCCCTCCCCGGTGGCAAAGGGCAGCTTGGAGAAGGGCTGTCCGTCCACCTCAAGGCAGCCGTCCAGGTAGTCCTCCACCAGCCGGATGGTGCCCTCGTCCATTTTCTCCCCCTCCCGGTTGAGCAGCTTGATGCCGTTGTCGTAGTAGGGATTGTGGGAGGCGGAGATCATCACGCCGCAGTCGAAGCCGTCGGTGCGGGTGACGTAGGACACAGAGGGGGTGGTGGTCACATGGAGCAGGTACACATCCGCCCCCGAGGCGGCCATGCCCGCGCTGATGGCGTACTCCAGCATGTAGCTGGACCGCCGGGTGTCCTTACCCACCACAATGCGGGCCTTGTGGTCCCCCCGGCCGTAGTACCAGCCCAGGAAGCGGCCCACCTCATAGGCGTGCCCGGCGGTCAGATCCACATTGGCCTCCCCCCGGAAGCCGTCGGTGCCGAAGTATTTTCCCATTTGCTCACTTCTCCTTTTTGACGATCACGCCGCCTGTTTTATAGATGCTGTCCGCCGGGACGCACCCCCGGACGCAGGACAGCGGGTACACATTGCTCCGGGGGCCGATCACGGTGCCGGGGTTGAGGACGCTGTTGCAGCCCACCTCCACCAGGTCGCCCAGGATGGCCCCGAACTTTTTCCGGCCCGTCTCAATGATTTCTCCTTCATTTTTTACCGTGACGGGGGTTTTGTCCGACTTCACGTTGGAGGTGATGGAGCCTGCGCCCATATGGGCTTTGAAGCCAAGGATGCTGTCGCCAACGTAATTGTAATGGGGCACCTGGACCTTGTTGAAGAGGATCACGTTCTTCAGTTCCGCGGAATTGCCCACCACGGCCCCCTTCCCCACGATGGCGTTGCCTCTCACGAAAGCGCAGTGGCGGATTTCCGCGTCCTCGTCCACGATCAGCGGCCCGTTCAGGCAGGCTGTCGGGGCCACCTTCGCGCTCTTCGCCACCCAGATGTAATCGCCCCGCTCTTCATAGATGTCCTTTGGAAGGCTCTCGCCCAGGTCGATGATGAAATCGTGGATCTTCGGGAGCGCCTCCCATGGATAGGTCAGTCCTTCCAACAGTCCGGCTGCGATTGTCTCCTTTAAATCGTACAATTCCGAAACGGTGATTTCGATGCTCAATTCAAGTCACTCCTCCCTTGCTTTGCTTTTTCGGCTCTCTGTGCCCATGCCTGCGGAGGGCATTTACCTGCCCTTCGTCTGCTGCTTTGTCTGTCTCCTGCCCGCGGACTCGGCGGATTGATAATTCGTGGCAGCCGCCTGGAACTGCGCGAACAGAGCGCCCTGGTTGCGCAGCTGCTTGACATACTCCGTCCTGCGGCCCACGAAGCCGTTGAGCTTGTCCATGTACTCCCCGGAGGTGATATCCCCGTCGGCTACCAGTGTCAGTCCCTTCTCCCAGCTTGCAGTCAGGGCCGGATCCAGCAGCGCCTTGATGGAGCTGCCCA
>OFGA01002346.1_pt1 | contig 11733 bp, 10 predicted proteins | sample 1521471 | NCBI WGS metagenome assembly OFGA01 (sample SAMEA3504086, study PRJEB24116) | mouse gut metagenome | biome: mouse gut; feature: mouse-associated habitat; material: faeces | place: Denmark | collected 2011
GTGACGGAGCAGTTAAAGGCACAGGATCAGATGCTTTGGGTGCGGAGAATGAATAGCATTAGGGCGAGAGCAGAGGAGATTGTGAGGGAAGAAATTATATTTGTATTATAAGAAGGTAGCTGCCGGCAATGTTGCATCGGCAGCTATTTTCCGCTTTCATATTATTGTTATATTGTCATGAATTGTATTGCGTTTTCATGAAAAATCATTTATTATAGGGGTATGGGAAATATATTCTCATATTTGAGGAGTTTTATATGGAAAAATTAGTGGATTTTGAATGTTATCCCGTCAAAAAGGCATTAAAGATATTATTGCAGGATAAATCAACAAAAAAGAATATTATATGGGCAACGGACCCACCGGATTTAGTCGGAATAGAATATTCAGACAGAAGCCAAATTACAATAAATCAGATTATATCTTTTCCAAATGTGATTCAGCCAAGAATTAGTAAATTTTCAGAGGAACAGCAGGAGCGAACAAAAAGGAAGGGGGAAGTATTTACACCGGCATGGGTATGTAATGTAATGAATAATTTATGTGATGAAGAATGGTTTGAAAAGAAAGATGTGTTTAATCGCCAGGAAGATAGAATGTGGATTACGAATAAGGGAAAAATTGTATTTCCGGATACAAAGAGCTGGATGCAATATGTGGATTCAAGGAGACTAGAAATTACATGCGGCGAAGCGCCTTATTTGGTATCCAGATATGATGCATCGACAGGGGATTATATTAAACTACACAATCGCATTGGAATATTAGACCGTAAAATGCGTGTAGTAAATGAAAATACAGAGAACAAAGACGAGTGGTGGAAATGGACTACAAGGGCGTTTCAGAGCGTATATGGATATGAGTATCAGGGAGATAGCCTATTGCTTGCGAGGGCAAATATTCTGCTGAGTTTTGTTGAATACTATTTTGAACGATGGAAGAATGAGCCGAAGGAAAAAGAAATATTAAGTATAGCTAATATTATTGCGTGGAATATATGGCAGATGGACGGACTGAAGAACACAGTTCCATTTGGGAAACCATATGAGGAATTTCGGCAGATAACAATGTTTGATCTGTGCAAAGAGCAAGAACAAGAGAAACAGGAAGCAGTACCATGCAGAATTTATGACTGGCGCGCTGGTAAGTCTATACTATTTATATCGTTAAAGAAAGAAGGATAATAAGATGAAATTTGATTTTGTTATAGGGAATCCACCGTATCAAGATGAGTCGAATGGAGAAAAAAGAAACTATGCACCACCCGTATACAATTTGTTTCTAGATGAGGCATATAAAGTAGCAGATGTAGTAGAGATGATACATCCGGCTAGATTTTTATTTAATGCTGGTTCTACGCCTAAAGATTGGAATGAGAAGATGCTGAGCGATTCACATTTAAAAGTTCCTTTCTATGAACAAGACAGTGATAAAGTTTTTCCAGGAATTTCGACACCTATTAAGGGTGGAATTGCAATAACATATAGAGATAGTAATAAGGAGTATGGGGCTATTCAGGCTTTTACGCAATATGAAGAAATGAATTCCATTGTACACAAGGTAACAACTCGAAAAGATTTTGTCAGCTTGTATGATATTGTATACTCCCGGACATCGTATAGGCTTACGGACGAAATGCATAAGGAATATCCTGAGGCAGTAAAAATACAAAGCAAAGGTCATTTATATGACATGTCATCAAATATATTCAAGTTACTGCCCGAAATATTTTATGATGAGGTTCCAGATGATGATAATGAGTACATAGGAATTGTAGGAAGGGATGGTCAAAGAGTAACTAAATATATTAAGCGTATATTTGTTAATGATGTAGATAATCTGAAATTTTATAAATTGTTTGTTGCACAGGCAAATGGAAGTGGTTTATTTGGAGAAGTCTTAAGTCCGCCTATTATAGCAGAACCGAATTTGGGACATACAGAAACATTCTTGAGTATTGGGAAATTTGAATCGTTATATGAAGTACAAGCATTAGAAAAATATATAAAAACTAAGTTTTTAAGGGCATTGTTAGGGGTCCTGAAGGTGACACAGAATGGTAACAAGCCTGTGTGGAGAATGATTCCAATACAAGAATTTTCGCAAAACTCAGATATAGATTGGAGCCTATCTATATCACAAATTGATAAACAATTGTATGAAAAATATGATTTAAGTAATCAAGAAATGCAATTCCTTGAAACGAATGTAAAGGAGATGGAGTAATGGCAGAAATCAAGCTGAAAACTACAAAGAAAATTGTGCCAATGATTTATGCTTACTCCACGCCTGAAATTGCGAGGCACAATGGTTGGACAAAGATTGGATATACAGAGCAGGGTGTTGAAAAACGCTTAAAGCAGCAGACACATACAGTAGATGTGCGTTTTCATGAGGAATGGCGGGGAAATGCTATTTATGAAGATGGTACAGGAGAAGCATTTAGGGATACGGATTTTCACGCTTACTTACAGAAATTAGACATTGAGCGGGAAGAACATACAGAATGGTTTCATGTGAACGGCGCAGAGTCGAAAGGGCATTTCTATGATTTTAAATCCAATCATGGAGTATTGGATCTGCCCGACACCGTTATGCCCTATCAGTTACGAAATGAACAATCAGAGGCAGTTGAAAAAACGATAGACTATTTTAATGCTCATGAAAAGGGTGAGTTTCTATGGAATGCAAAGCCGCGATTTGGCAAAACACTTTCCATATATGATTTTTGCAAGAAAATAAAAGCAAAAAATGTTTTAATCGTTACAAATCGTCCGGCAATTGCAAATAGCTGGTATTCGGATTATGTTCAGTTTTTGGGAGCAGAATCTGAATACTATTTTGTCAGCCATGTGGCGGCATTGGTTGGAAAGCCATATGTTATGACGAGAGAAGAGTATATCAAAAAGATTATCACTGAAAGTATAGAGCATGGCTGCATTGAATTTGTCAGTTTGCAGGATTTAAAAGGTTCTCTTTACTTTGGTGGTCAGTATGATAAGCTTGCAGAAGTCAGTGATGATCCGAAAAAAGGACAGACATGGGATGTTCTTGTGATTGATGAGGCGCATGAAGGTGTTGATACCTATAAGACGGATATTGCGTTTAATCGTATTAAAAGAAGATTTACAATCCATCTGTCAGGTACTCCGTTTAAAGCGCTTGCAAATGATAAATTTCTGGCGGATGCAATTTATAATTGGACATATGCAGATGAACAAGAGGCAAAAAGGGAGTGGGTTGGAGAGGTTGGAGACCAGAATCCATATGAAAACCTGCCCAAATTAAATCTTTATACTTATCAGATGTCTGAGATTATTAAAGATGAACTACAGCAGGGTATAGAGATTGAGGGAGAAACAGAAGAATATGCTTTTGATTTGAATGTATTCTTTGAAACGCGAAATGAGAAGTTTGTGCATGAGAGTTCTGTTGATAAATTTTTGGATGCCATGACTACACAGCTGAAATTTCCATTTTCGACAGAAGAACTGCGGCAGGAGTTGAAGCATACATTTTGGCTTTTGAATCGGGTAGACAGTGCAAAGGCGCTTGCTAAAAAACTGGAAGAACATCCTGTATTTGGCGAATATAAGATTATTCTTGCAGCAGGAGACGGGCGATTGGATGATGAGGGTGATACAGAAAAATCATATGATAAGGTAGTTGACGCCATTCGCAAATATGAAAAGACGATTACCCTTTCAGTAGGGCAGTTGACTACAGGAATTACGATTCCTGAATGGACAGCGGTACTTATGCTCAGTAATATTAAAAGTCCTGCATTGTATATGCAAGCAGCGTTTCGTTCGCAAAATCCTTGTTTATTTTCAAATAATGGAGAGTTTTACCGAAAAGAGAACGCATATGTGTTTGATTTCGATCCGGCAAGGACTTTAATAATATATGAAAAGTTTGCAAATGACTTATCAAAAGAAACTTCAGAGGGAAAGGGAGATTCGGATAAAAGGAAAGAGAATATAAAAAATCTCTTGAATTTTTTTCCGGTTATTGGAGAAGATGAAGCGGGAGAAATGGTAGAATTGGATGCCGAAAAAGTTCTCTCGATTCCAAGAAAAATCAAATCACAGGAAGTTGTAAAGCGTGGATTTATGAGTGATTTTCTCTTTCAGAATATATCCAATGTGTTCCATGCGCCGCAGGAAGTCATTGACATTATCCAAAATTTTACTCCGATACAGGAGCAAAAGAGCAAGGTGGATATTACTCCATCAACAGGCAAGGAGTTGTCTTTGGACGGGAATGGAGAAGTATCATTGGAAGATGGGTATGTTATTGGCAAATCGGCTGAAATATTTGGTGATAAGATATTTGGAACAGTACCGGATTGTCTGCATACTGCCATAGATGAAATATCAGTGGAAAATGAGGAAGTTGCAGAAGAACCAATTGAGAAATTTAAAAAGTTACTTCATACACAGGCGGTAAAATCGATTGTAGAGACTGCTAAAGAAGAGTATGGCTCCGATATGAAAGTATCTGATAAGAATCGTATTGAGAGTAAGATGAAAGAAGATGCAAACCGGCTGGTGGATAAAGCATATGCTGATTATTCGATTACCCAGAAGGTAATTGAAAAGGAACGACAAGAGCTGCTTGAAAATTGTGTAAGGGAATCTACCGACTGGTATGCGGTAAACAGAGATTATGATGAACGACAGAAGAAAGCAACGGAATCCTTAATTGCGACATTGAAAGATTCGGTGGATGAATTTGTACAGTCCGCAAGTCAAGAAGTTGTAAAAACCGTGGAAACAAAGAAAAAGGAGCAGGAAAAGAAGGGATATGAGGACACCGTTCGAGATCATCTTCGAGGATTTTCAAGGACAATACCGTCATTTTTAATGGCGTATGGAGATGATACAGTAACTCTTGCAAATTTTGACCAGATTATACCGGATAATGTTTTTTTTGAGGTTACAAGCATTACATTAGAGCAATTCCGATTTTTGCGCGATGGAGGTGCCTATATTAATGCCGTTACAGGAGAAGAAGAAATTTTTGAGGGAAAGCTCTTTGATCCGGTTGTGTTTGATGACTCTGTAAGAGAATTTCTGCATGTGAAAGAAAAACTGGCGAATTACTTTAATGAGGAAAACACCGAGGATATTTTTGACTACATACCGCCACAGAGAACGAATCAGATATTTACACCGAAGTGGGTTGTGAAGAAAATGGTCGATATGTTAGAGGAGGAAAATCCCAGATGCTTTGATAACGCAGAAAAGACGTTTATAGATCCGTATATGAAATCAGGAATGTATATAACGGAAATTGTGAAACGTCTCTATCAAAGTGAAACAATGAAAAAATTATATCCCGAAGATAAAGGAAGGTTGCAGCATATTTTTGAAAAGCAGGTGTACGGGTTGGCACCGACGGAGATTATCTATCGAATTGCGCTTAGTTATATTCTTGGGTTTGCAAAGGGGGATATGACTATTAAGCACAATTTCCAACAGGTTGATGCACTGAAATATGCAAAAGAAGGAATTTTAGAACAGAAATTATCGGAGATTTATGGAGGGTAAGATAGTGGCAAGAGCAAAAAAGGATAATGTGCCGGTCAGTGTGCGGTTGGAGAAAGGAATATTCGATAAATTAAGCAAATTTTGTGAAGATTCCGGACAACCAAAGACTGTGGCGGTGGAGAGGGCGTTAGAAATGTATATTGACGATTATTATGAGAAGATAGGTGGAATTGTAAACAATAAGGATTTAAACAATCATATATATGGATAATAATTTTAATGTAAACATATGCTTGATAGCTCTTGTGAGTAACATTGAAAACAAAAAGGAAATGAATGAAAGATGAACTTGGTAAAAGATTATAAGCAATATTTTACCCCTCAAAAATTAGCAAAATATATGGTTAGTATTATTCCAGAGGAAATTATAACCAATGTTATAGATCTTTCAATGGGGGAATGTGGGTTATTGGAAGAGGCAAGGGAAAGATGGAATAATGCAGAGTTATATGGTGTGGATATAGATAAGATACTGATTAAAAAAATTCGGACAAAAAGTCCATATATTAATACATTTCATGGAGATAGCCTATCTTGTAAACTGGACAAATGGGACAAATATAATAATATTGTGACTGGAAAGGGTTTTGATTTAGCAATTGCGAACCCACCATTCAATTATTTTGATCAGAAATATGTATTAATTCAGGATGCGCAAAGATTTTTGTTGCCTATAGAAATAAGATTTTTATTAAAATATATAGATATTGTACGTAGTAACGGATATATATGTATAATTTTGCCATATGGTTTTTTGTCGTCCGATTCTTATGTTAAATTTAGAATGGAGTTACTTAAAAAAGTCGAAATTTTAAAAATAGTTAAGATTTTTGGTGGATGTTTTGAAAAAATAGATGCCGACACATGTTTGATTCTTATGAAGAAAAAAAATAAATGTGAAAAGAATATGCAAGGCGAAGTTTGTATAGAATATTTAGATAGTAATTATAATGCGTGTAATTTGGTACGAGCCAATATAGAGTTGAGTAATCGTTGGGATATAGAATATCAAGATGTGCAAGAAAAAAATAGAGTGTTTGAAAATAATTCTCAGTATACTAAAACGAGTTTTAAACAATATATCTGTTCTTGTAGAAGAGGAAAAACTGTTACAAAACACAAGGAACTTGTTTGTAAGGATGGAAAAAGGTACATACATACTACAGATGTTAAAAAACTGTATATTGATAATAATACACCACGATTTGTGAATAACGATACACATTATTTTGATGACGCATTTTTACATGAAAAGGAATTGTTGATTGGTAGAGTAGGACGAGGATGCATAGGAAAGGTTGCAATTGTACATAAAAGATATCCAAGAATGACTTTTAGTGATTGCGTTTATGCGATATGCCTTCAAGATGTTAACCCATATTACATGGCCTTGTTTTTGGCTACTGATATCGGTCAAAGGCAACTGAAAGGGGCATCTAAAGGTTCATGTAGCAGATATATTACATGCGAGGAATTAAGCAACATAACCGTTTTTGTGCCTAATATAGAACAGCAAGAACAGTGGTCGAAGCAGTATATGAAAATACTGTCGCAATCTGGCAGAGCTAATAAAGAAATATTACTTAATGCCTTAACTGAAAAACTGGACGAGGATATTAGAAGGAAGGGATGATTTTTAATGGCTTGGTCATCATTTGCACATTTGCCTAATAACGTGGATGAATATATAAATATTTTGAATAAATTGCATGATGGGATGACATTAATAGACGTTGATGCTATAATAGCAGAAGTAAAAGGCAAAACTCGAGTTCAGCATCACTATAGGAGTAATTTATGCCATCTGGGACTTTTTGAAATTAGGGATAAATGTATTCTGTTAAATTATTCTCCAGAAGAAGTATCTGATGAAAGTATAAAACATATTTTAAAAGAGTGCGTTAAAAAAAATAGAAGTAAAGAGATAGGAACTATAAGGAAAATCATTAAAAAAATTGAGTCGTATAATTTAGATATTATTGCTTCTGAAATTATGAAACAAGAGCCATATCTTGAAAAGCAGAATTTGATTAGGTGGATAAGGCCTATTGTTAGTCTATTAAAAATTGTAGATTGTTCAACAGATATTGATGAGAAACAGGAATATAAAGAGTGCCTGCAAAAGGCATATTTGAAAATAGCAAATGGTTATGGTGATGCAATTGCGTTAGAGTTAATTGATAATATTCTTGTAAGAAATAAACCTCATAAAAATGTTGTGGAGATTTTGCAGACTGTTTTGAAAATACCAAATATAAAATATAAAATAGAACTTCTAATGAAGCCCGCATGGGCAAGTAAATGTAAAGCATATAAATTGAACGAGGATTTATTTACACATATAAAACTTAAAAAAGAATTATAGAATGTGAGGATGGATAAATGAGAAAGAAAATCACAGCAAATGATTGCAAGGCGATATTTAATGATAGATTCAATTCTTTGTCGAGTAAAGAATTAGGTATTGAACTAAAACATTTTGCTATGGGAACGGCACCTGAGAGTCCCTCATTTTTAGTAAATCAAGATGAACTTAAAAAAATTATGATTGAAAAGCTTTGCAATTTTTTTGATGAAAATAAGTCGCAGGGGCTTGAAATTGTTTTTTTGAAAAGTAACTATGGAAATGGAAAATCACATTTTATTAGAACAATATATACATTTTTGAATGAATATGAGAATGTTATAGCCAAAATAGTTTCTTTAAAGCAAGAAGAAACAGATTTAAAAAAGAGAATTCTTGAAAGTGTTTCTCAAAAGAGAATCATGGAATGTGCAAATTATATCGTAGAAAGCGTTCAAGAAGAGGTAATTTCTGATGAAAGTATTGCTGTTGTCAATATGATAGTAGAAAAATATGAATTAGATATAAAATTGGCACGTTTACTGTATGAGATTGCAAGAGGTGAAAGCGTAGAAAGAAAAATTCAAGCAATTGCAATTTTAAAGAGAAATTTTGAGGCAGATTATATAAAAAAGTTTAACCTGCAGAAACACGATTTGGATAATGACTTTTATTATAATGTTATTCGTATAATTTTATACTATTTTCAACAAAGGGGCTTATATCTTGTGGTTGTATTTGATGAATATGAGCATGTTTGTTTGTGGAAAGATAGTAAGGCTAGAAATAGTATGTATGAAGATATAAAGCTTTTTTCAGATAATATAAGAAAATTAGAAAATATGTTTATGGTTTTTGCTGAAAGTGATTCTGTAGATAATACCTTAGAATTTAAGGATGATCCAGCTTTTATGTCGAGAAAAGCGAGTATGACATATGAAATATCGGATCTTTCATCAGAAACAGAGGTAGATAGACTGTTTAAGATGATATTGAAAAGATATGAAAAATATTATAATCTTACATTAGATAGATATATTGATGAAATAAAGGAAATGATAAATGATGATCCGCTAATTGGGGGAAAGACTAATTACCGAGCATATACGCAAGCAACAATGAGAGTATTAGACTTTTATAGGAATAAGCCTCCTAAATTAAAAAAGAAAAATAATGCGAAGAGTTTGAAGCAGAATATTGAGGTAGAAGCGGAAGATATAAATTTCGAAAATAAATGGTTGTGTGCTACATCAATATCAAAAAAAACTATATTATGTGATGTTATAAAGCAAGGAATAGAACAAGTTGGGGGGAGAGTATTATCAATTGCGAGGAAACAAGGTAAAATAGAAGTAGAGATAAATCATGATACACGAATAATATTTGTTATTTCGACAGACATTCCAAGTGCAAAAGATTTGGATAAAAGAATGGATTCATTTGTATCTGAATCAATGCAAGAAGATGTATTATATCCGTATTTTGATGAGTGTAAGAATTTGAAATATGAAAATGTTACTTTTTATGATAGTCACACTGTAATCACAATGGAAAGAAATCTTAATACTAAGGATCAAATGTATGAGTCTTATGAAAATTTCTTAAAAGGATTAGATATAAGGAGCCAAAATGTACAGGAAAATTAGAGTAAAGCAAGGAGACTGCTCAGAAGCCTTTTTTGAGATAGGTGATTATGCTTTCGAAAAGGTTGATGAACAATGCAAGAGTACAGAAGTATATAAATATCAATTCCAAATTGAAATGTCAATAAAGTCAGAAATAGACGTACGATTATGGATTGAAGATATAATTTCACAAGTAAAGTTTTTGACAATTGCGCCGGAAGAATTAAGAAAATATATACAATTATTTGAAGAAAATACAAATCCGAATGAAGAATGTCTGTTTCATGATTTTAGAACGAGGTTTATTGACTTTGCAGTAATTAAATATGAAGTAAATAAAGAAATGAAAGAAGATATTTTTCTTTGTGGGTATAGCATGGACGAAAAATATGTATATATTGTAGTTAAGGCGTTTTCGTTGATAACTTTAAGTGAAGTATATACTTGTATTATTGAGAATTGTTTGGTACAAGATTTAAAATTTATTTTAGACGAGGATATCAGATGGATAAGATTAAATAGCTATAAAGTTAAAGATGATATACAAATGCCTTCTGCTCAAGATAAGGAATTTTTGAAAAAAACATTAGTATCAACAAATTTTGACATATTTTACAAAATTTTCAGACAAATTGACGCAGAGGGATTCTTAAGTAAAAAACTTTACCATGAATATCTGTATAGGGACGAAAAACCATTAAAACAGGTTAGTAAATTCTTTTCGCCTTATTGGAAGCTTAGCAGTAGTATGCCAGAGAAAACAAAGAATATTTTATATTTACATGACGAGGTGCCGGAAGATGAGCATATTGATTCTTATGTATATGCGTTTAAGCCAGGTTTAATGAAGTATTATTTACAGAACTGGTTTGAAGATTTTACTTTAAGAGTTGTGCAGGATATGGATTGGGGTAGCTACAATGTGATGCATAGCATGAAAGGGTGCAGGTTTAATTTTTTTAATAATGATGATGAAAATAATGTGCGAGAGATTGATCTAATAATAGAAATTCAAAAAAATAATTGTTCAAAAATAATAGCTATTGAATGTAAGAAAACCTTGTCTAGGAAAGAGATACAGATGACAAATAAGAAGAGCAAAGAAAAAGTTTTGGAAAGTGGTAATAATATTTTTGATGCATTTATACATATTGGTTGCTTTAAGGGGGATGTTGAATTTGATATACCTTTTAATGGTACAAGGGAAAAATATAAACAGGGAATTATAAATGCAGAAAGTGATAGTTATGATGCACCGTTTTACGCTTTTACCATTAAGTCAATTGGTGATTACCAAAAAAAGATATTATATATAATAGAGGAAATATTTAAAAATTGGTAATAATATGTTATGTGGGAAATGTTATAGTGGCTACAAAATGGCTACAAAAATTTTGAAACTACAGAGAAAATCAATATTTTCAGAAAATATGATGACAGAAAACCCCGAAAACACGCTATTTGCCACACTTGGTTCTCCCAACCTAATCCGTGAGGGTGGCAGGACGGCTGGTTCTGGCCGTGTTGCGGTAATTGTCGAATAATCCGGTAAATTCAAGGCTTTTGGAAATGGATTTTGAGAACAGCTTTTGAAACAGAATTGCAACAAATTTCCAAAGCATAATACGTGATAATGCGTTTTTGACAGTTTGTGAGTGAATCCAGTTTCATAAATTTTTGTATCAGATGGACACTTTCCAGGAGAAAATCAGGAGGGTGTCTTTTTTGTGTTATGGTAAAAAATTTATGAATTGGAGGAAGAAAGAGTGAATAGTGCAGCGTCAGGAGCAGAGAAAGTGCCGGGACATGGGCAGTGTCTGATATTCCTGTCTTTTATTCCTGTTTTTTTAAAGCTTAAGATTTTGAACAGTTATGGAAAAGGATTGCTGTTACTTGTTTAAACGTATAAAATAGGAATCACAGATAGAGGAAAAATCATGGATTACATATCAATAAAGGAAGCAACAGAAAAAAGGGGAATCTCTGAACGCAGTATGCGGAAGCTCTGTTCAGGGAATGGAATTAAAGGAGTGTTCGGTTTGGCCGGGTCTGGGTGATACCGAAAAATGCGGAGAGGCCAGAGGATGCGGGAAGAAAGTGATTGGAAGTGCGTTAACTGAGAGGAAATGCCATGTATAAGATTGGGATTTGTGATGACGATAAGATTTTTTGCTCTGTTTTGGAAGAACAGATCTGCGAACTTTCAAAAGAA
>OFGA01002347.1_pt1 | contig 11731 bp, 13 predicted proteins | sample 1521471 | NCBI WGS metagenome assembly OFGA01 (sample SAMEA3504086, study PRJEB24116) | mouse gut metagenome | biome: mouse gut; feature: mouse-associated habitat; material: faeces | place: Denmark | collected 2011
AGGGGAGGAGGGCCGCCCCGATCAGGGGTGGCGGTACCTGCCCGCAGCCTGCACAGCTTTCCGGCTCCCTCGCAAACCAAAATCCCCCCATATCGCCCCACCCAATCCCCTAAATCCTCTCACAATCACATCCCCTTCCCCCTAACAACCACATGATTTCACCCATTCACTCTACCAACAACCTAATGTCCATCATCCTAAAACACCACCTGCACCAACAACATATAACAAGCAGTCCCTCCCGCTATAGAAACCAGCATCTGCCGCCTCCAACGGTGAAGCCCAACCACAACCCCAATACTCACAATCTCCGGCACCCCCCGGCTCCCCGCAAACAAGCTCACATTTTTAAGACAATAAACCACCAAAAGCCCAAACACAGCCGGCGGAAGCACCTTCCCCAGATACCGTACATACCTTGGCGTAGGCTTTCCCGCCGGAAAAATCAAAAACGGTAGAAACCGGGTCAGCACCGTCCCCAGAACCACCATCCCAATCGTAATCATCTGCTCCGTAAACGTCATAACCTCATATCCCAATCCTATCCTTTTTATCAATCCCCGCACTCTCCCCGTCTCTCAAGGGGCTTCCGAAGAAACGTAAGCACCCCAAGAATCACAGCCATAGCCGGAATCAAAAAGCGGTCCGCCCCAAAAGCAGCGAGACACAAAAGCGTAACCCCGACCCCCACAAGAGAGCTTACATGCTCTTTCTCCTTCATCCACTGCTCCATAAAAATCACAACAAACATTGCTGTCATCACAAAATCCAGGCCCTCCGTATCAAACCGAATCAAAGAACCGAAGATTCCGCCAAGGGCCGCCCCGAAAAACCAGTAAAAATGATTCAGCAGCGTCACAAAAAACATAAACCATCCCCTGTCAATCCCTTCGGGAATCCTGGCCGTATAATTAATAGAAAAACTCTCATCACACATGCCGAAAATCAAATAAAAATCCTTCCACCCATTTCCCCGATATTTATCAAGCATGGACAGACCGTAAAATAAATGCCGGGCGTTGATCATCAGCGTCATGGCCAGCACCTGGAACGGATTAAAAGCCCCAAGCAGCAGATTCACGGCCACAAACTCCACGGACCCGGCAAAAATAGTCAAACTCATCAGCATCGGATACCAAAAAGGAAAACCCGACACATTCATATAAATTCCATAAGTCATTCCCAGAAACCAGAACCCGGCAAAAATGGGAATTGTATGGGGAAATGCGGCCTTAAATGCTTTTCCTCGCCTTCCTCTCTCTGACATCCCAAAGCCCCCTACATGGAAATCCATCCAAGCACGCTTGCAATGGAGCTTAATAAAATCACCGCAATGCAGACAGGTGCCAAAAACCGCATAAACAGGCTGTACATTCCCTTACGGCGAAAACGGGAGGACTGCTCCACCTCCTTTGCAATCCGATCAAGCCCCACCACGCGGGTAACCAGAAAGCAGGTAGCCAGAGCCGCCACCGGCATCATCAGAGAATTTGTGAGAAAATCAAAAAAGTCAAGAATAGACATTCCCAATATCTTCACAAAATCCAGCGCACCGAAGCCAAGGGCCGAAGCGGAACCGAATACCACCATAATCCCCCCCATTAAAAGGGTAGCTTTATGACGGCTCCATCCGAGCTGATCCTCAAAGGTGGACACACCGGATTCCGCCAGAGAAATCGCACTGGTAAGGGCCGCAAGAAGCACCAGAAGGAAGAACATCACACCTGCCCCGGTTCCAAAGCCCATACTTGCAAATACCTTGGGAATCGTAATAAACATCAGCGACGGACCTGCCTGCAGTGTCTCCGGTTCCCCGCCGGAAAAAGCAAAGACCGCCGGGATAATCATCAGTCCCGCAAGCATGGCAATGGCCGTGTCAAAAATTTCCACCTGATTCGTGGATTTTTCAATATCCACATCTTCCTTAATATAAGAACCGTAGGTATACAGAATCCCCATAGCAATCGACAGGGAATAAAACATCTGTCCCATAGCCGCAACTACCGTCATCCAGGAGAAGTCTTCAAGCTTGGGAACCAGAAAATATTTAACGCCCTCAAAAGCTCCGGGCCGGGTCATGGAATAGCCTGCCACAAATATCGCCAAAATCACAAGCACCGGCATCATTACCTTAGAAACACGCTCCACACCCTGCTTCACGCCTGCAAAAAGAACTGCAATAACAACCAGACTGAAGAGCAGGAACCAAAGCTCCGCGGAAAAGCCTTCCCCAATAAAGCCGCTAAAATAGTCTCCCTCCGCCAGCGCCGCCGTGTTTCCTTTCAGGTACTCAAAAAGATACTTTGTCACCCATCCGCCGATGACACTGTAATAAGGCACAATCAGCATGGGAATTACCGCGTTGATCCATCCTCCCAGGCGAAAGGCCAAGCCCTTTCCGAAGGCTCCGAAGGCTCCCACCGGGCTTTTCTTTGTCATGCGCCCAAGGGCTGTCTCCGATACGATCAGCGCATAACCAAAGGTCATCATCAGAATCAGATACACCAGAAGAAAAATGCCTCCTCCGTATTTTGCTGCCAGATAGGGAAAACGCCAGATATTTCCCAGACCTACGGCTGAACCGGCAACTGCCAGAACATAGCCCATTTTTCCCGAAAAGCTGCTTCGGGATCTTCCTACGTGCAGCAGCGCTCCTGTATTTCCACCTTCCCTCATTTTCATCCTCCTTGTAATTTTCTTATATTCATCCTTACCTTTTTATCACTTTGAGCAGTATATTTCTTTTACTCTGTCGTTAAAAAGATAACGCTATGTCTTTCTATTGTATCGGAACCGGTGGAGGAACGCAAGCTTTTTAGCAGGTGAAATTTGGTAAAAGGTAAAATAGCGCAAATCTGTTATCGCTTGGGTATTTACAGCTTTCTTCGTTCTCTAAAATAGCTTATTCCGAGAAATGATACTGCCAATATTAAAATAATGAGAGCGTTTAATTGATTGAATGACTGTTCGATGTGGGTTCTTTTTATATATTCGTCTATTATACGATTGATTCCGTATTCTTCCGCAAACATCAGGAAGCATATCAGGGAAAGAGCAAAATATTTTTTTCTGCCCCAGATGTGCGTGAGGATGCCGTAGAGACCCCATATTCCCAAAAGCGCTGCAACTGCAATGCACATTCCCATCGTGCGCAGAAGCGGAACTTGCAAAAGAACGTTTAAAACGGCCAGGTAAGGAAAAATCATCAGGCTTAATGCAAGCAGGCTTTTGCAGATTCGTTTCTTCTGTGCCTGGAAAAGAGGCGTAAGGATTCCCCAGGCAGCTATCAGGGACGCGAGCACAATCCGGGACCAGGATAATTCTCCCGAGACGGCAAAATTGCAGATGAGGCATACAATGGCGGCGAGGAAGAAGCCGGCGCTCATTCCTATGAACAGTATATCCCATAACTTTTTTACCCTCTGGTCGGCTGATTTGCGGGAATACTTTAATGCTTCATTTATCAGGGTTTCCGTACGTTCCCTATCTTCTGTTTCGTCTGTAATCTCTGTCTCTTCTTTACTCTCTATTCTGCCTGTAGTCTCTATCTTTTCTTTATTTCCTGTTCTGTCCGCAGCTTCTGTCTTTTCTTTATTTCCTGTTCTGTCCGCAGTTTCTGTCTTTTCTTTATTTTCTGTTCTATCCGTAATCTCTGCCTGTTCCTCTTCCATCATTTTGGCTGCAATCGGCGTCTCATTGTCCGGGTCCGTTTCCATTTTTTCGCCGCTGAGAAGCTCTCCTGTGGATACTCCCAGTGCTTTTGCAAGCGGAATCAACAGACTGATATCCGGGCTGCTGACAGCCCGCTCCCATTTGGAAACGGCTTTATCTGTCACTCCCAGCTTTTCTGCCAGGTCCTTTTGGGTTAAATTTCTGACTTTTCTCATTTTTAATATGAAATCAGCCATCTTTTTTTGTTCATATAATTCATGTTCCATACGTTAATCCTTTCCTGCCGTGCTGTGAAGTATTTTTCATGCAGTATGATAAAGAGCTGCCGGGAAATAAGACTGAACACTTATTTCCCGGCAGCCCCATAACCTCAACTCCCTTTCAGTATAAAGGACTTTTTTAGGAAGAACAACCGATTTATAGTTTAGAAGCGCAGTTCTACCGTTGGTTTAGTCGATAAATAAGCTTTCCGCAAAACGGCCGGCTAAGGAAGCAGCTTATTCACCAATTTTTCGCTCCTGGGCAGGAAAAATCCTGCCACCGGCCCTACCAGGCAGGCGCAGACAATCGTGCCAATTCCAAAAGAGCCTCCCAGCAAAAAGCCCACAGCCACGAAACCTACATCCACAATAACACGCACAATGCTGAACTTAAAATGGCTCTTATCACTGATTACAAGCGCCACCAGATCATTCGGACCCGTTCCGGCATCTGATTTGATCACTATCGTCATGCCGAAAGCCAGAATCACACAGCCAGCCGCCAAAACGGGAAGCTTAAACCACAAAGACCGCTCCGCCGCAAACAGAAATCCCAGAAAATATGTAAAAAAGTCAATGATCGGTCCGCCGCAAATCATACAGAGAAGGGTTCCGATTTTAATATAACTCCTGTCCACAAATAAAAGCACCGCAATAATCAGAAAGCATATGGCAATATGCGTATAGCCATGCGTCAGCGCCTCCCATCCGGTCCCTTCGCTCACCGTCCGGAAAATTCCCTGCACCAGTACATTAAAAGGATCTGCCCCCAGATCGGCAAGCAGGAACAAGGTCACGCCCAGATGGGCAATCGTAAGTCCTGCAAGTAAAATCAACACCCTCAGCAGCGTTTCTTTCATTGTTCTTTTCATAAACCACACATTCCTTCCACATCATCTATTTCATTCAAAATTATTCTCATTATAACAGCAAGCGCCGAAAATAACAACGAAAAACCGCTCTGCCTCATATTCAGCCAATACGCTCCGAACATCCTGTTCCCGATAAAGCCGGCCGGCTCTTCACCCACTTCTCCATAGCCGAGGCCATCAACGCAATCTGAAAGGTCATGGCATCCTCGAATACCCGGATATCAAGTCCCGTTGCCTTCTGAAGCTTTTCCAGACGATAGACCAAAGTATTCCGGTGCACATGAAGCTGACGGGCAGTCTCCGACATATTCAGTCCGTTTTCAAAAAATTTGTGGATGGTTCCCAATGTTTCCTCATCCAGAAGCTCCTTCGTCTCCTCCCCAAACACCTCCCGGACAAACTGCTCGCACAGTTCGAGGGGCAAATGATAAATAAGACGGCCGATACCAAGTCTCTCATAAGCCATCACCACACGCTCCCCATAAAAGATTCGCCCTACTTCCAGAGCAATTCTGGCCTCCCGGTAGGACTTCACTACCTCCTCCAGGCGATCCGCCGCCATCCCATAGGACACCTTTACCTGGGTCATAGCTTCCGCATTCACCATATCTACCAGAGTTCTGGCGATGTGATCCGGTTCCTCTGCGGCTCCGGTTGTCTCCTTTACAAGAACAATCGTTTTTTCATCAACCGTTGTGATAAAATCACCGGCCGTGTGCCCGAATAAATTGCGCACAGTCTCTAAAGCGGCTTTGTCCTGCTCATATTTCGTTTCAATGAGAAAGACCCTCCGGCTTGCCTCCTGCCGGATATGGAGCTTTCTGGCCCAGTTACAGATATAGGAGGGCTGCAGATTGTCTATGAGCAGCTTTTGGATAAAAGCATTTCTGTCATAGCGGTCCTCATAGGCTGAAATCAGTCTGCCAAGCTGACTTGCCGCCAATCTGCCGATCACGTCCACATCCTGCCCATACCCTCTTACTGCCAGAATATATTCCGTCCTTCCTTTTACCGTAACTTTGAAAAAATGACACCCCGAAACGGTCTGGCTCTCTGCCGGTGACAGGGCAAAGCTCTCCACCAGCTCTTTCCCTGGAAGCTCCCCCTGCTCCATGGCAGACGCTGCTGCCCGGCCGCCCGGCTCAAATACGCACACATCCACCCGGGCAATGGCCCGCACCTCATCTATGGCTGCCTGTATCTTCTGTTCTGAAATCATTTTTGCTCCTATCCAATCGGAAAGCTCCTGCGAATTTGTAACAGCTCCTAATGCAGCCGCCTTTTTCCTACGCTTCCTTATTTAAGATACCACAAAGCCGGATATCTGCGCAAGCACAGATCCCCGGCTTTCTTATATCATATTCAGCAAACAGCGGCCTAATTGGTAATTACCTTCTCCGTATCCTTATCAAATACATGAATCTTCTCCGTATCAAAAGCAAACCGAACCTTTGAGCCTACCTTGGCTGTAGTTGTAGCAGCCACCCGGGCAATCATATTGGTTTTCTGAAGCTCGGAGTAGAGATATACCTCAGCGCCCAAGAGCTCATAGACTGTCACTTCCGATTCAATTACATTTTCCGTTTCCTCTGGTCCGGCTTCATGAACATCCTCAGGACGGATTCCCATAATCACCTGTTTTCCTTTATAGCCGTCGGAAAGGAGAGCTCCGCCCTTTTCGCCCGGAAGACTGATCCGCTCATTCCCGATCTTTAAGACTGCCTTGCCGTCCTGCTCTTCACAGACTGCCTCAAAGAAATTCATCTGCGGAGAACCGATAAAGCTTGCCACAAACCGGTTGCATGGCTTGTTATACAGATTCTGGGGCGTATCCACCTGCTGAACAATGCCGTCCCTCATTACGACAATCCGTGTTCCCAGGGTCATTGCCTCTGTCTGGTCATGGGTTACGTAAATAATTGTAGCCCCCAGACGTTCGTGAAGCTTGGCAATCTCCGTACGCATCTGTACACGCAGCTTGGCATCCAGATTGGAAAGAGGCTCATCCATCAAAAACACCTTAGGATTCCGCACAATGGCGCGCCCCATAGCCACACGCTGACGCTGCCCTCCGGAAAGCTGCTTGGGCTTTCTGTCCAGAAGCTTTTCCAAATCAAGAATCTTAGCCGCCTCTCTCACCTGACTTTCAATCTCGGCCTTCGGAACCTTGCGGAGCTTTAAGCTGAAAGCCATATTGTCAAATACATTCATATGAGGATACAGTGCATAGTTCTGGAACACCATGGCAATATCACGATCCTTGGGCTCCACATCGTTTACAACACGATCTCCAATCTTCAATTCCCCGGAGGAAATCTCCTCCAATCCTGCGATCATACGCAGAGTGGTCGATTTTCCGCAGCCGGAGGGACCTACGAAGATGATAAACTCCCTGTCCTCAATCTCCAGATTAAAATCCTTTACCGCCTCATAGCCGTTGGAATATACCTTGCAAATATTCTTTAGGGATAAGCCTGCCATTTTTCTTCCTCCATACCTTCTTTTTTCCTGCTCCATGCCTGGCTTCCTGTTATCCGCCATGAGGCATCGGCCTTAAAGAAAGTATAAAGGACCTCCCGGCTTGGCGCCATATGCGGAGGTCCCAAACTTTTCGGCAATTCTTTGTTAGAAATGCCGCCATTCTGAGGTCATCCCCTGCAATTTCGGCAAATCAACGAATCACCCTTTCTTTTTTCGGCAGATTGTCCTGCTAACACGTACAAAAACCTGTTATTCCTATTCCCGCAAAAGCCACCGCATCCCGTAAGCCGGAAGCTGTACCTCTTTTCCTTCCATCCGCTCCCCTGACATCAGATCCACATACATTCCGTCCTCATTAATCCAGGCCGTCCGCTCTTCACCGGAAAAATTAAACAGAGCCGTCAGCTTTTCATCCTCAAAGGTTCTGTTCACACAGAGAACAGCCGCATCGTAAGTATCCGCAGTCCACACAGCCGCCTGATTTAAGAACACCGGATGCATTGCCCGTAAATTCTCCATCCTGCGGATGCAGTCAAAGATCTCCTTCTGGTAGCTGCCCTCCTCTTTCCGAAGCTCCGCCTTCTCCCAGGAAAAGCTTCCTCTGTGAAGGTAGCGGGAATCCTCTGCCTTTTTGGGGTCCTTGTGATACTCATTGTCATTGAGCTGTCCAATCTCATCCCCGCTGTAAATCACCGGGATTCCTGACTGCACAAGCATATATCCGTGAAGCATCTTAATAAAACGCACCGCCCGGGCAGCCGCTTCCTCATTTCCTTCCTCCAAAGCTCCCTCCAATCCGCAAAGAGAAGCCGTAGTTCCGCAAAGGCGGGCATCCCCGGAAGCAGGATCGTCATTATACAGCTCCCCTCTTGCATAGGAACCGGGCCATTTTCCCGTGAGGTAATCATTGAGATACTTCTTATGAGGAACCTCCTCCATATTCTTTGCCGTCTTCAGCCAGTCATAATCCAGCCCCCAGCCAATGTCATCATGGCAGCGCAGGTAATTTAAGAACACATACTCCTTGGGCAGCGTATTTACAATATCCATCTGCCGTTTCAAAAGAGCCACATCGCCTGTTGCAACCGTGTGCCAGGTCGTAGCCATCGTAGTCACGTTGTAAAGCATATGGCACTCCGGTTTCTCCACCGTGCCAAAGTAGGGAACCACCTTCACCGGCTCCATCACCACCACGGGCTTGCCGTGGCGGCGGGCGGTCTCGTAGCACTTGCGGGACTGGACGCGCTCGTCCTCCCAGTCTAAGTAGTTGATCTGGAGCTGGACGAACTCCGCCTCCGGGTGGTCGGTGAGGATGCGGTCGAGGACCTCCGCCTTGTCGTGGAAGGAGAAGCCCAGGCGCTTGATGCGCCCGGCCGCCTTCTCCTTCATGCCCCAGCCGAAGGCGTCCAGGCGCTGGACGGTCTCATAGCTCCCGGCGTCCAGGGAGTGGAGCAGGTAGTAATCGAAGTAGTCCACGCCGCACTTCTCCAGCTGTTCGGCGAAATAGGCGTCCAGCTTCTCCGGGCCGTCCCCGCTCTTGAAGTTGAAGATGGGCATCTTGGTGGCCAGGGTGAAGCTGTTTCGGTCGTGGCGCTTGACGATGGCCTCCTTGGCCACCCGTTCGCTCTCCCCTTTGTGGTAGACGTAGGCGGTGTCAAAGTAGGTGAAGCCCCGGTCCAGGAAGGTGTCCGCCATGGCGCAGACCTGCTCCAGGTCCACCCGGGACTGCTCCTTGGGGTCGCTCAGGGGCAGGCGCATCAGGCCGAATCCTAATTTTTTCATGGGAGTCCTCCTTATTTTTTAAAGATATCGTCCCTATTTTAACACGTCCTGCCGGGGCCTGCAATCCCCAAATCAGACGATTTACCGGAAATGCGCTTGGTTGGAGCGTACAACAGCCGGGGCGTCAAAATTCTGCCCAGGACTTCAGGCGCTTATAGACCTCCAGCCCGTCCCTGCGGCCATAGCGGCGGCGGGTGTCCAGGCAGATGACCTTCGGCGTCTTCCCGGACTTGAGGATCTCCTCCTTCTTGCCTGTCCGGACGGCAAAGGCCGTACCCTCGAAGGCGTCCTCCAGCATCTGCCGGAGCTTCCGGCTCTCCTCGCAGGCGGAGTCCCTGATGGCTGTGAGATACTGAGCCTCCATATTAGGCGCCGGCGCGCTGTAGAACACCAGGACATGGTCCGAAGGCAGGAGGTACTCCGTTCCGCGCATTCCCGGAGTATGGACATTTTCGTAATCGATTAAAAAGTACATTGCGCCACCACCAAACGTTTTTTGACAGGACCCTGCCGGTTTTCCTCTATTATATCATGGAATCTCGATCCTGAGAAGGCAAAAATATGGATGGAGCAAGCCTTTTTCTCAAAAATGATTTGGAGACAGATGGAGGCGCTCTCAGCGCCTTATGATAACCTCCGCGTGGTGGAGCTTCCTCCAACCCAGCCGCTGTCCGCACCGGTCACAAAAATTCTGGTACTCCCGCTCCAGGGTGGAGCTGCACTGGGGACAGACCGGGAAGGCGCCGCCCGCGGGGTAGCGGATGATCCGCGTGACCTGCATGGGCCTGCGAAAGTCCAGGGCTGCCTGACGGCTCACTCCTCGTTCCATATCTTCACCACTTCCAGGAGCAGCTCCGCGATGCGAAGGCGCTTGTCCTCGGGCAGGTCCGCCATGCCTCCGATGGTACCCAGGAGTGTGAGCATGACCTGCCGCCGGTCCGTGTCGAAAACGCCCAGCATGAGGGCGGCGGGGCTGACGCCCAGGTTCTTTGCCATATGCTCCAGGGTGGCGATACTGGGGTTTCCCCTGCCCCTGAGGTAGTTGTAGAGCGCATTGCGAGAGATGCCCAGCTCAGCCGAAAATTCGGACAAGGATTTGTGCCGGTTCTTCATAATTGCGCGGATGGAAGCGGCCATATTTTCTTGTAAACTCATATCATTCCCCCCTTCGACTTGATTCTACAGGATTCGACAGGGAAAATAAATTCCATTATGTTGGATGAGCGTACCAAGATATCGGTAAAATGAGGGAGGCCGGGATCATCTCCCTGCCTCCTTCAGCGCTTGCAAATCCTCCTGCTTGATCTCACCTTGTTCCGCTTCAAATCTGCGGACCCACTCTTTGCAAGCCCATTCGATCTCTCTGACACGGGAGCGGCCGTAATATTTGCCGATAAAGGTCATTTTAGCGGCGACATCGTCGGCCAATGGCAGTGTAAATTTCACGACCATAACAGATCACCTCATGGGTATTGTACCGGAAAAATATCGGTTTGAGGCGAATGTTGTATTGAATTAATACTGATTTTGTGACAAAATTTGTAAAAAGGAGTCGAGGGGAGGGGCCCTTGCAGTTTTCTCGGGCCGTTTCAACACAAAAATACCTGAAACCGGGCGGTTCCAGGTATTTTTGCGGCATTAAGAAGCGGCCTCCGCCGGAGAGGACCGGCTCCGGGCCCGCCCCCCGTCTCCTCCGCCCGCAAACCAGCGGAGCGTTTACGGGCGGAAAGCAAAGAAATCCCCGCCATAGTGCAGTTTTCGCCGCAAGGCGGAAACGAACGGTGGCGGGAATTTCAGAGCTGGTGACCCGTCGGGGATTCGAACCCCGGGCCCACTGCTTAAAAGGCATGGCGCAAAAAGCCCGAAAATATACTGATATCAATGGTTTTTCTCTCCCCTTCCAGTTTGTTTGCCCCGAAATCTGCCCCGGACCCTTGCGCTCTCCGCTTGTCAGACGCTTTCCAATGCAGGCTCTTGCGGCGCGGAGAAAGCGGCGGACACCGCGCCGATGAGCTCCTCGGGACGGTTCTGCGTGACATGGCTGTAGATGCTCAATGTGAGATGTACGTCGTCATGCCCCAGAAGATACTGGATCTGCTTGATGTTCATACCGCTCTCTACCAGGCGGGTGGCGTAGGTGTGGCGAAGCTGGTGGGGCGTGACGCGAAAGGTCAGCTTCGTGATGTTCTTCTGCGGCTTCCTGGAGGCGATCGGCCTGCCGCGCTCCTGTTCGATGCGCTCCCGCCGCTTCCTCTGCCCCTCCGTCATGGGACAGCGGCGGTCAATGACGCTCACAATGTTCCGTGCGCTCTGGTAGGTGAGAGGGCTCCCGTCGGAGGTGTGCAGAACAAAGTCGCTGTTGGTGCGCTTCTTCTCATCCCGAAGCGCCTGGGCCAGCCCCGGAGGCAGGGGGATGGTCCGGTGCGCCGCCTTCGACTTCAGCGGCGCGGGAAACTCCGCCCTGCTGCCCGTCAGACGCATGGCGTGATTTACCGTCAGCCTGGGGGGCGTGGACTGCAGGTCGATGTCCTGCCAGCGGAGGCCGCAGATCTCCTCCCGGCGCAGGCCGGCATAGAGCCCCAGCATGACGAAAATATACGCCCGCGTGCCCTTCACCGCCGCCTCCAGCTGGTCCTCCAGGGGGAGGAGCAGGTCCAGAGCCCG
>OFGA01002348.1_pt1 | contig 11729 bp, 7 predicted proteins | sample 1521471 | NCBI WGS metagenome assembly OFGA01 (sample SAMEA3504086, study PRJEB24116) | mouse gut metagenome | biome: mouse gut; feature: mouse-associated habitat; material: faeces | place: Denmark | collected 2011
TTCAACGGTTGTGAATACAGATTCTAAGAGATGGGTAGGGGCCGCCGCCCTCAGCGGCCCACTGGCGGCAATTTGAAAGATTGCTATAGGAGGCCTTATGATGGAGTACTGTTCAATCCGACAGATTTCCCGGAAAGGGGGAATTTCTGTTCGCTGGATACAGGCGCTTTGTGCTGGAAGTGTATTCCTGATGCTATTAAAATAGGATATTCATTGCCGATTTCTGCGGATGCTGAAAAACCCAAAGATGCCAGAGTGAAATCTGGAAAGTATATAAAAGCGGTACATGGCCCAATTGACAGAGGAGGTACGGTGTGGCAAAGAAAATTCAATCCATTCCAGAAGCAAGATTGCTGCTGGCCTCCCTGCGTTCCGTAGGGTATAACGAGGAAACTGCGATTGCAGATATTATAGATAACTGTATTTCAGCTCAGGCCCATGAAATCAAAATCCAATTTGACTGGGAAAAGAAACGAATTGTGATTTCTGATGATGGCTTCGGTATGAGTGAAAAGGATCTGATTGAGAATATGCGTATAGGATCTTCTGATCCCAGTAAAATCCGAGCCGAAGATGATTTGGGGCGGTTTGGTATGGGCATGAAGACAGCAGCATTCTCTCTTGGAAAAAAGCTAACAGTTGTAACAAAATCAGAATTTGCTGTGAGCAATGCATCTTGGGATCTGGACCAGATTCCGGAGATCGGGTGGAACTTGATTATCCGAGAAGAAAGTGAAATCTCTGAGTTTTCATCTCAGATGGGTGCGCAGGGAACGATTGTTGTCATTGAAAATCTGGATCGTGTGATCGATATCGACGACGAAAAGAAAGCCAAGAATAAATTTTATAGGATTGCAAGTAAAACGGAAAAACATTTGGCACTTACATTTCATCGATTTATTGAAGAAGATAATCTCATTCTGGAACTGAATGGCACTCTAATTAAGGCATGGAATCCATTCATTTTGGAGAATAGTGCAACTCAGGAACTGCCGGAAGAATCGATTTTCTCAGATGATGGCAGTGCAGAGGTGATTATTCAGCCTTATGTTCTGCCGCATAAAACGAAATTTGTATCTGATGATGACTATCAGGCAGCGGGCGGGTCCAAAGGATGGAACTATCACCAGGGCATCTATGTTTATAGAAACAGAAGACTTATTATTTGCGGGACATGGTTTGACTACATAAAGAAGGAACCAGCATACAATCTGGCCCGTATTAAGATTGACATTACACCGGCCAGCGATGAGGACTGGAAAATCGACATTAAGAAGTCAACAGCTTCTCTGCCCAGTTATGTCAGGGAATCAGTTGAAAGAGAGATTGACCTTTGTACTGAAACTTCTGCTCGTGTATACAATTCCCGTGGCAGTTACTCGAAGTCCAATGTCAGTGCTCCCAATTTGGATTATGTATGGGAGCAGCGAAAAAAGAATGGTCGATATTCTTTCCATATTAACAGAAAGCATTCTCTGCTGAATAATCTCAAGAAGCAGTTGGACGACCAGGGTAAATCGACCTTGTCAGCATATCTCACTCTGGTTGAGAATTTTGCACCGTTTATGCAGTCCGGAATGACAGATTCTCTGCAGAAAGGAAAAGTTAGTGCAGAGCCTGATAAGACCTCTTTGGAATATCAGGTACAAATCAAAGAATTGACAGATATGATTTCGATCTTCTTGTCGCAGGGATTTACTAAAGAAGAAACACAATCTACGTTGCTGGACATGGCTAATTATAGACATCTCCGAGAGGACATTATCAGGCTAGTGGAGGAAGCACAATGATTAATACGCCGAAAGACTTAAGTGATATTGAAGTCGGTTTATATAAGAGCGGATATGGGTTTTGTGAGAAGCTTGTAAAAGAAGAACATATAACTATTGCGGTAGCAGTCGAAAAGACCGCAGCAAAATTTGGCGGCTTAAATATGATTTCTGACATGGAATGTTTTAAGAAGTTCCTGTTCAGCGAAGTGACCGCCTACACAGAACCTTCTATTGGCGTGTGTGACCCAAATCTGGAAGATAAGACTTGGTGGGATGAGCTCAAACAAGATCCGAAATTTAAACCGGAATATTGGAGCCGTTACTATGACTATCTGCTGAAGAAACCCTCTTGGAGCATTACAGCAGTGGAAGATATCAATTCATCTACAGATGAGATTATGAATGCTTTGACTAATCCCAGAAAGGGCGTAGCTGGTGAACGAATGGGCATGGTGTTCGGCTATGTTCAATCTGGTAAAACGGCACATTATATCGGGATGATCAATAAGGCCTATGATGCGGGATATCGCATTGTGATTGTGCTGTCCGGTATTCATAACAGCCTTCGCAGCCAGACTCAGTCCCGTATTGATGAAGAAGTTTTGGGATATGAAACAAGCCTGGAAAGTATCGGGGATATGACCCGGGAGCGCAATGTGATCGGTGTTGGAGTAGGTCCTCACAACCAGGTTGAAACTGTTGTCCAGTCGATTACGACACGAGACGAAAAAGGCGATGTCAATAAAAAGACGGAAGGCGTATCTATGATGCCTCCGTTCATGATTGTTACAAAAAAGAATGCCTCTGTTCTGCGCAAGATTCTACGGTTTTTCCGTAAAAATCATTGTGCAGAGATTATAGGTGGAAAGAAGAAAATTCCAGCAAAATATCCCGCACTCATTATTGATGATGAGGCGGATCAGGCTTCTATCAATACGAAAGAAAGCTATGACGATCAAGGAAATGTTCTGGATGATTATAATCCTACGACTATCAATGGATTGATTCGAGAGCTGCTTGGTGTATTTGAATGCCGTTCTTATATCGGTTATACTGCTACACCTTTTGCGAATATTTTCATTCCTCCCCACATCGACGATGAAAAATACGGAACAGACCTTTTCCCCAGAGATTTTATATACAGATCTCCAAGAGCAGATCAGTATATTGGTGCAAGAGAGTTCTTTGGATTGGGCAGCAACGAGGATGTTCCTGCGATGCCGCTTTACCGGAAAATCGTGGATGGAGCATCCTATCTCGGTAAAGGTACTAAATCCGCCGATCCGGTCGGTGAACTTCCCAAGGAGCTTAAACTGGCCGTGAAATACTTCCTGCTGTCTACCGCACTTAGGAACTGCAGAGGACAAAGGAACAAACCCAATACGATGTTAATCCATATTGTCCGCTTCGTTGGCCAGCAAAATAAGGTTAAACAAAAAGTCCTGAAATATTTTAAAGAAGAGATTGAGAACCATATCCGTTATGGTGATTCCATCATTGAAAGTGAGCTTAAGTCGATTTGGGAAGAAGACTATGTCCCTACGACCGGAAAAATGAAGGTGCAGTTCAGCAAATATATGTCTGAATGCGATGATGTCAGCTGGGACTGCATCTGGTCTGAAGCTAAACGCCTGATCGCTGACAAGGAAATCAGTGTATATAGTGTCAATGGTAAGAGTGATGATGTCCTTCTCTATAAGAACCATGAGGGAAAGCCATTCAATGTCATTGTCATTGGCGGCGACAAACTCTCCAGAGGCTTGACACTGGAAGGACTGACAGTAAGCTATTTCACTCGCAGCTCCAATACATACGATACGCTGATGCAAATGGGCCGATGGTTCGGTTTCCGTCCTGGCTACCTGGATGCCTGCAGATTGTTTACCACGCCCACTCTTCATGCAAGCTTTTCTCACATTTCTATGGCTACCGAAGATCTTGCGGCGCAATTTGACTTTATGAACAGTGTAGTTCAGACTCCAAAGGACTTTGGTCTGCGTGTGGCATCTCATCCGACGTTGGAAATTACCAGCCGGAATAAGATGAGAACTGGTCAGGAGTTTAAGCGGGATTTCAGCTGCAAGCTGAGCCAGACTCGTGTTTTTGATATTGATGGCGAGCAATACGACAGAAACTTTGAAGCTGTCGAAGACCTTCTGTATGCGATCAAGGGTTGCCGCATAACAGCAGAGCAATATCAGCAGATATTTGGAAGGAAAGCTCCCGGTGAGCATTTCTTCTATCAAAATGTGTCTGCCCATGATGTTGCCAACTTCTTTGAAAGTTATGAAACATCCAAAACTGCGACCAGAGCAAACAGCAAATATATGGCAGATTATATCCGCACCATAAATGCGGATGGAATCGGCGGCGTTAAATCATGGACAGTCTGTCTGATCAGTGTCAGCGGTCATGGCAAAGCTTTTGATATTGCAGATCTCAGAGATGTAGGCGGAGGTATTTACAGAAAAGAAGGTTCTGGTGTAGATTCCTACGAGACTACCTGTTCCATCCACACGATGACATCTGCTGATCATGAGTATTTGGATTATAATAAGGACTCATATGACAAAGTCCAGGAGCTGAAGGAAAAGTATAAAAACGATCCTTCCAAAACAAAAATCAATGAAATAATACGGAGAGAAACAAGACCATTTTCAAATGGCCTGTTAATCCTGTACCCGATTGGAGATGCAGGGGACCTAACTGTTAAACAGGGAGATCATAAGCCTCCCTTTGGATTTGCGGCGGTATTCCCTGATCGAAAGGGAAAGGGTAACCTCAAATCTTATCGGATGAATGATATTGCATTGGAGAAAGACAGCGATGAGTTTTACGGCTGATATTTACAGCGGAATATTGTCCGACATATCTGCAGGGTCAAGCCAGACTTTCCCCTTTGCGATGCGTCTGGTGAAGTTTGACAATGGTATTATGATTGCGTTTGCAGTCAACATTGCTACAAGAATGCGCTCAGCGTTTTTATCTGTGACTTCAGAAGCTCCTAAGAGCAGATTTCCACACTGGAAAGGCGTTGAAATTGAAACAGCTACGCTGCCAGCGTATGGAATTGATACGCCTTTTGTCGGCCTCTCTCAACTGCCGAATAGCGCCAGTGACATTTTTGAAATTGTTGTTGAAGACCTGAGAAGCCAGCTGGAAGTAGCAGAGAACACCGAGGAGTCCTTATCTGTCATCATCAGAGTTCTAACAAAGTGGAAGGAGTTTTTTGCTGCTGATAAAGAGTTACTGATGTCTGAAGAGCGTCAGCAGGGTCTTTATGGTGAGCTGCTGTTTTTGAGTGAGTGCTTGGATTCACAGGGATCGAAAGCAGTTCCGCACTGGGCTGGCAGTGAAGATGAAACCCATGATTTCTACTTTGGCCCTCATGCAGTTGAAGTGAAAACTACCTCTGCACAGGCTCCCTATTTTGCCTGTATCAGCAGTGAATACCAGCTGGATAATAGTGATATTCCGGGAAAATTGTTCCTGCGTTTCTATGCGCTTCGCAGAAGTCAAAGCGGGGGTGAAAAACTGCCGGAACGAATTGCTGCCATCCGTAGCAGATTGTGTGAGGATGTATCAGTTTTGCAGAAGTTTGATGAAAAGCTAAAGGAGTACGGCTATTTTGATGAAGCTGCAGATAGTTATACCATTGGCTACTATCAGCGAGATCTTTATTGCTTTGCAGTAGATAACGGTTTTCCTAAAATCACAAAAGAAGCGGTACCGATGGGCGTTGCGGATATTACATACCGAGTCAGCATCATGCTTTGCATGCCGTATGCCCAAGATATAAAATCCGTATTTAAAGTTTTGAAAGGAGGGGCCTAATGTGGTAAACGAGAAAATTCTTGAATTCTACGAAGAATTTCGAGATGAAGTTCTTGGGTATGCGAAAGAGAACGGCCCTATTTCTACAAATACGGCTTTCAAAACTTTGTTCCTGTCCTACCTAACGGAAGCGGGAGAAACTCTTGTTTCGGACTGTACGCTGGTGGACTTCAAAAAAGATGGCGAGAATATGAAACTGGACGGCTATACGTTCAGTGAGTATTTCCATTCTCTTACACTGCTTGTGAGTAAATATCAGGCTAAGCCGCAGCCGGAAAAGGTGAAGAAAACTGAAATCGACAGGCTTCTGAAAAAAGCTCTGAAGTTCTATAAGACTTGCGGCACTGACTCGTTTGAGGCTTTAGAGGAATCCAGTGATGGTTATCAAGCGTATGAGTTTATCAGAGCGCATAAAGAGGACATTGAAACAGTTAATATTATTTTACTGACCAATGATGAAACGATCCAATATATTCCGGAAGATACTCGTCATGGAAAGGTAACTATTCGCTTCGATGTTTGGGATATTGAACGACTGTATCAAAGTGTCCTTGGTGGTGCTGCTGTGGAACGCCAGCTTGTTGTAAAGCTGAAGAAAAAGTATGGTGCATCTTTGCCTCTAATTAAGGTCAGAGGCGATAATGAAATCTATGACTGCTATATTGGTGTCATCTCCGGTGAGCTTCTAGCACGGATCTACGAAGTTGAGGGGCAAGATCTGATTCAAAAGAATGTCCGTTCGTTTCTGCAGGCAACTGGTAAGGTCAACAAAGGAATTAAGGTATCGTTAGCCAGTGAACCTCAAATGTTTATGGCCTACAACAACGGTATTTCAACTGTTGCGGATAATATTGACATTGATGAAAGTCAGAGCAGCGGAGATGTTGTGACCATTACAGAAATCACTGGCTGGCAGATTGTGAATGGCGGTCAAACTACAGCATCGATTTACAATGCCTATAAGTCAAAATTCCCTCTGGATCAGGTGAATGTACAGATTAAGCTGTCTGTTATCAAGAAAAAAGACCAAGCGGAAGATATTATTCATAACATTTCCAAGTATGCAAACAGCCAAAATAAAATCAATATGTCTGACTTCAATGCCAATGATGCATACCATGTAAAGATGGAACGCCTATCCAGAGCAACACCAATCCCTGTTGCGAAGGGAAAATCGACAGACTATTGGTTCTATGAGAGAGCCAGAGGGCAGTATTTGGTTGAATTGAATCGGCAGCCAACCGCAGCAGCTAAAAAGGAATTTAAGAGCCGCTGCCCGAAGAATCGCTGTATTTCTAAAACTGTAGCGGCAAAATGTGTGATGTCCTATCAGGGCTATCCGTATATTGTCAGTAAAGGTCTGGAAACCAGTTTTGTCTATTTCTCGGATATGCTCTCCAAGGGTGAATTCCCTGAGCCATCTGAACAGAGCTACATTGACATGATTTCCAAGGTGATACTGTTCAATAGCTGTGATGAAATCATCAAGAATTTGAAATTTGGTGGTTTTAAAGCTCAGCAGGACTATTACACCGTGGCACTGATTGGGAAATATTATTCGGATTTAATCAACCCGCAGGAAATCTGGAATAACCAGACAATCAATGCGGAGACGGCAAGGGTCATAGAAGAATTGGCCTATTTTGTGTGGGAACATTTTCAGAATCCTATAGTTCCTGGCGTGAATATTGGACAGTGGTGCAAAAAGGAAGATTGCTGGGAGCTGCTTCAGAGCCGTTATGAAGCAAAAATGGAAAAGCGGGAGAATTGAGAAAAATGCCATATTCAGTAGTGGATCTGTTTGCAGGAGCTGGTGGATTGAGTTTGGGCTTCATGCAGACAGGAAAATATGATATAAAAGTTGCTTTTGAGAGGGAACCGCACATGCAGGCGACTTACCACCGCAACCATCCGAATGTCGAGCTGCAGGGAGATGTCTGCGGCGCAGATTATGCAGATATACAGAGGAGATACGGAACCATTGATGTTGTCATTGGTGGTCCTCCCTGCCAAGGGTTTTCAAATGCAAATCGGCAGAAGAACCATGCAATCAGCCAGAATAATATGCTGATAAAGCAGTATATTCGAGCGATTAAAGAGCTGCAGCCCAAGGCGTTTGTTATGGAAAATGTCAGTATGCTTCGATCTGACGTTCACCGGTTCTATATGGAGGAAGCAGATCTGGACATTGTGGAGGAGTATCAGATCCCGAATAAAAACACGCCGCTGCATTTGCTGAACGCAGGATTTGTGTTTGATGGTGCATTGGAGATAGTCCAAAACTTGGATTTGCTCCAGCAGAGACTTTGGCCTGAAAAACACTATCGGCAACTGAATATCATCTACAAAGGTGAAAAAAACGCTGATAAGATGAAAAAATCCTTGGAAAAACACCGGAGCAAGCTTACCAAAATCGCTCAAACCTATATTGGAGACGATACAAACAGCTACATTGCGCAGAAATCCAGAGAAGCATTCCAAGCAGTCATGGATTATTTCGATGGCATTCTTGAAGTGGATAGGATTCACACCTTGATTGAGCCAGCTATTATGATTCAACGCATGCTAAGTAAAGCTAAGGAAATCTTTGATAACCACATCCATGTGGATTCATATGAATGTACAGAAAAAGACGGTCTCCTGGCAAATATTCGATCATTTGCAGTTTTTGATTATTTAAAAAGTATTCTGACATCTGGAGAAGATGGATATGTGATTAATAGTGGTGTTTTGTGTGCCGCAGATTTTGGAGCGCCCCAGAAAAGGGAACGCTTTGTCGTTATGGGAATTAAGAAAAGTATTTCCACTGTGGTATTTCTGCCTTCCAGAAAGATTAAAGACGGACATTATAAAACTGTTCGCGATGCAATTTTTGATTTGGAAGATGTCACTCCGGTATATGATTTAGCAGATGATGAGGAAGGAATTCCGCTGAAATATAAGGATCAGTTGAGTTCGATGGCACAGCAACTGAGGGATTCGGATATTTTGAAGAACCACATCATTACTAAAACGACTGATGTAGCAATGGTAAGATTCAAAGCTCTGCATCAAGGAGAAAATTTTCATAGTTTAGAAGACTCGCTCAAAACCAATACCTATACCGATATAAAACGGACACAAAATACAATTTATTTGCGGTTAAACTATGATGAACCAAGCGGAACAGTGATTAATGTTCGAAAGTCCATGTGGATTCATCCTACTTTGGATCGGGCAATTAGTATCCGAGAAGCAGCCAGGCTGCAGACATTTCCTGATAGCTTTGTGTTTTGCGGCTCTAAAGATAAACAATACCAGCAGGTTGGAAATGCCGTACCTCCAATTATGGCAAAGGCGATTGCTAAACAGCTTGCGGCCACTTTAGGAAAAAAACTTCGTGAGGCAGAACGAGAAAATGGCTGATAATCATTCAAAAGAAGTTCGCAGCAAAAATATGTCACATATTCGGAGCACTAATTCAAAGCCGGAAGAGATTGTTAGGAAGTATCTGTTTTCTAAAGGATTTCGATATAGAAAAAATGTTCGGGCCTTGCCGGGGTGCCCTGATATTGTTTTGCCTAAGTATCATAGAGTGATTTTTGTAAATGGTTGCTTTTGGCACAAACACGACTGCGACCGGTTTGTGTGGCCATCTTCTAATATCGAATATTGGATACCCAAAATAAATCGAAATGTGGAACGTGACAAGGAGAACTACAGAAAGCTCATAGACATGGGCTGGAAAGTGCTGATTATTTGGGAATGCGAACTGAAAAAGAACGTGCGGGAAAAACGCCTAACAAAGCTTTGTAGCGAAATCATCTCTTGATGGCATGTTAGGGGGTTGAGAGATATGGAAAATATTATTAGTTCGTTGCACGATGATGGTATAGAATATATTGAAGAAAGAGTTAGCGGGATGTCTTTGGTTGAACGTCAAATTTTCTTTGTCAACTGTATTAAAGTGATTGATAAATCATACTACGATTATATAATGACCAAAAGCGACCAGAGTGCAACACTATTCTTTGATATCTTAAAGTATGCCTATCCGGTGCTAATTAAATATCTATGGACAAAAGATTTTGAAACGCTTATCGCAACACCGTTAGCTCGTGCAGACTCAGATGAGATATATCGATGTAGAGTCTTTCTGTGTAGCTGTAAGATCGTAGGGCAAACCGAATACATACTTGACATGGAAAAATACGGATATGTATCCGTCAGCTCTAAGGATGACGTCTGCACAATCAAACATATCCAGAAGAATTGGTGGATTGAACATTTCGATTCAAGCTGGACGAATTTTTATGAAAATTTGGTATTTTCATTGATGGAGAAAGATGAGCGCATTACGACACTGCAAGCACAGTGGCCAACTATCCAGGAGGAGATGCGACCACTGTGCTTTGTCTGGCTGAAGGAATTTATGGGCTACGGCTCAACTATGAACATAGAAAATTATTTCAATGATGTTGCCTATTATGATAGCGTTCATAACACAGAGTGGGACTATTTCCCAGAGCAAAGTAAATTTAATGGAGTTGCTTACCTCAACTTTACTGATGCGATCATTGATTCATATGGTTATGCAGTAAAACACCTCCGTTTTGCTGAACTTCTACAATCATCCCATCCAGAACTACTTGCAGAAAATCTTTTTTATGATGTTAGAATGGAAGATGAAACGCTTAGGTTAATTCGGGAAAATCGGGAGTGTTCTGAGCAGGATGCTTACGCAATATTATCGTGCATGTCATTGTCCTCTGACAATAGCGAGTTATACACGCGTGGACAAGTAAATTGTGCACCTCTAATTAAAATATCCAGGAATCAATATCTGCACTCAGTAGCTGGATCACTATTTCATCCATTCTCTTTTTTGCTGAGTTCACTGCAGCAGAAGTTTCCCAATGACTTTTCACGGAATGCTAACTCCAGAGAGGCGATATTTAGAAAGCAACTGTATGAAATAGTAGGCGATAGTTTTACTTGCATCAATCATAATATTGTTATCAAACACGGCAGTGAGGCTGTCACGGATATCGATGCGGTAATGGTAGATAAAATTAACGGCGAGATAGCATTGTTTCAACTTAAATGGCAAAATCAAACTGTAGATTCTATTCGCTCATTGCATAGCAAGGCCCAGAATTATACTAAAGAAACAATGTACTGGGTTAAATCCGTTAAGCACTGGATTGAATGCACTTCTGAGGCTGAAATTGCTGAACATTTGGGAAATGGTATCAAGAGAAAAAATATTGATAAATCTAAAATTTTTCTCTTTGTCCTTGGACGGAACCATGGAAATTATCCAGGGGAAAAATTAACAAGTGAAAAAACTGTATGGGCACAATGGTTTCAGTTGCTTCAGTGCCGTTTAATTATACCGAAGGATTTTACAATTGCAGATCTGTACAATATGCTTCAGAAAAGTTCTCCATTTGATGCAAATGTAAAGCAAGGGCCGCAGGAGTACAGCATTGGTCCTTACAAAATTATAGTTGAAAGTACCGATGATGGGTATTGATCATATTATCCTTATCTGACCGTTATATGCCAGAAACCCAGTCCATGATTGATCTATGAACCGAGTATCTTGACAGATTGAGAGGGCTACCGTGTTTAACAGTAGCCCCTATTGTTTGTAGAAGGTGAAACTATTTATTAGTTTTGAACACTTCGCAGAATTTACCCTTGACAAATCTCTTCTCAAAAGAAGCTGCTCACCAAGGTTGCCAAGGAGAAAGGCTACACCAACCTTGTCCATTTTTTTGACGATGGGATTTCCGGCGTCACGATGGATCGCCCTGGGTTCCAGTCCATGCTCCAGGAGATCGAGAAGGGCAAGGCTGCGGCGGTGTTCGTCAAAGACCTCTCCCGCCTGGGGCGGAACTACATTGAGGTGGGCCGTCTGACCGAGGAATTTTTCCCGGAACACGATATCCGGCTGGTGGCGGTGTCTGACGCCATCGACACCGACGAGGGTGAGAACGAGCTGGCCCCGATCAAAAACCTGTTCAACGAGTGGTATGCCCGGGATATTTCCAAGAAGCGGCGCATCAGCAACAAGATCAAGGGGAACGCCGGTGAGCCGATGGGTCCACCGCCTTATGGGTACGAGAAGGACCCGGATAA
>OFGA01002350.1_pt1 | contig 11728 bp, 8 predicted proteins | sample 1521471 | NCBI WGS metagenome assembly OFGA01 (sample SAMEA3504086, study PRJEB24116) | mouse gut metagenome | biome: mouse gut; feature: mouse-associated habitat; material: faeces | place: Denmark | collected 2011
CACCAGGAAGCCTACGTTGGTCTGCCCCGCCGTGACCAGCGCCTGAGGCTGTCCGCTGTACGTCAGCGGGTCGATTTTTTCAGGATGGTCAGTGATCGTCGTAGTCGCCTGGGTGACGTCCGCAGTCACCGTATCGGGATAGCTGATGGCGTATTTGGCCACGTCCGCGCCGGTCACTTGGACCTTGGAGGTATCCAGCGTGACCGTCTTCCCCGTACCAACGCCGGGGGTTTCAAAGGCGGCGGTGATGCTGGCCGGGGCGATGTCCACAATGTCGCCGTTGATCGTGGTAATGCTGGCAGAGGCCACAGCGGCGTTTGCCGTACCATCATAGACCTTATTTCCAACCACGATAGACGCCGTAACGGGCTTGGGCGCGGCGGTAAAAGTCCACCGATCGGAGACGGGCAGGTAGTTTTGATCGCCGGGGTTGGTAGCCGTGATGGTGACCCCACCAACGCCTGTGATCTCCACCTCGCCAGTATTTTCGTCCACGGTGGCAGGCCCCGTTGCTTCCCAAGTCACCGCGCTGGTGCTGGAACCGCCGCTGGTGGTCAGCGTGAACGTATCGCCGTAGATGATGGAATCGGGTTTGTCCTCGATCACCAGCGGAGCCTGCTCCGTCTTCCCGATGGAGAAGGTCGCGGTATTGGCGGTAACTTTGGTCAGGTCGTAATTGCCGCCCGCCTTGTCAGTGATCGTAATGGTGTAGGTGCCCTGGTCCTTCGGAGAGGGCACGTCGCATGCCCATGTATACTCCTCCTCCGGCAGTACCGTCTTGCCGTCCTTGACCGTGACCGTGGGCAGCTTCACCGTGCCATCGTACTCAAAGCTCTCGGGGGTCAGCTCAATGGTGATGTCGGTCAGTTGCTTGCGCTGGATGGTCACAGGCACGGACCGTACCGCGAGATCGTTGTGGTTCTTATCTCCCACGACCTTGTAATAGACGGTGTAATCCCCCGCTTCGGTCTTTGTGGGGATGGCGGTGTCATACTTGCTTGTCGCGCTGTTCAGTGCGTACTGGACTTCGCCGCCGCTGGTCGTGCCCGGAATCAGAAGCTCATGGGCCTTGCCATCGTAGGTGATGTCAGTTGCTCTCGGGGCCGGATCAAACACGATATTCGCCTTTTGGATGACAAACGTCTTGGAGCCCGTCACGGTGTAATTGCCGCCCGGCCTGTCGATGATGTTGACCGTAGCGGTATTACCGGCGTCTGTGTTGTTTTCGTAGCGGATATCGTATTCGCCTGCACTGATAACTGTACTGCCGTCAACGACTGTAGCCGTAGGCTCTTTGGCATTGCCGTCATAGGTATAGCTGATAAGCGGGTCCCCGTTCTCGTCAAGCAGGGTGATGAGTGGGTCCTTCACCGTCTTGGGGAAGATGGTGACAACCACCGAGCCCACATTGGAATCGCTGTGGTTGGCGTCGCCCTCTACCTTATAATATACTGTGTAAGTTCCGGCATTGGTCTCGGTGGGGAGGTCTGAGGAATAGGTTCCATTCTCATTACCCACAGAGTAAACCATCGTACCGCCGGTCCCCGCGCCCGAGGTCACAAGCTTTTGGGCTCTGGTGTTGAAGGTAAGCGGGTCGCCTGTGGCCTCCGGGGCGGTGAGGACCTCGGCCTGCTTCTTTCCGATGGTAAAGTTTTTTGTCATGGTGCTAAACGAATAGTTGCCGTCATCCTTCGCCTTGACGGTCACGGTGGCGGTGCCCACGTTGACATTGCCGCTGTATTCCACCGTATACTCACCGGCCGGAATTTCCGTAGTACCGTCGGCCTCAGTCAGCGTGACAACCGGTTCCTTCGGGTCACCGTCGTAGATAAAGCTATTCTGGTCCAGCGTAATAGCAGGATTCACTTGCTTTTTGTTGATTGTCGCTGTCACGCTCTGGGGAGCCTCGCCGGTGTAATTGTTCGTCTCCTGGATGCGGTACCAGACAGTGTAATCGCCTGCGTTGGTGCCTTTCGGGAAATCGGTGGAGTAGGGGCCGTCCTCGCTCAAGGCGTATTCCACCGGCACATCGGCGGGGTCAACCACCGCCGCAGTGGCAATCAGGTCCCGCTCAGTGCCATCGTAAGTCAAGGTTGCAGGCACCGGGGCCGTTGTGATCTTCGCGATCGCCTTGCGGATGGTCGCCTTGACGGTGGTGCTGGAGTAGGAAACGTCGTAGTGTTCAGAATTTTTGCCGGTGATCGTTGCGCCCGTTATATCTACGGTCACCGGTTTATCCACCCCGGCATTTTCATCATCAAAGGTGCCGGTCAGACCTTGAATGTCAATGACATCCCCGGGCAGAACGCCCTGCTCCACCACGGCGTGGACGGTGGCCTCGTCATCGCCGTCATAGTCCTTATCCTCCGCCGTCACAGTGGCGGTGACAGACTTCTTACTCGCGGTAAGCGTCCAGAACGCAATGGCGTCCTCGTAGTTGGTCACGCCGGTCACGGGGTCCTTGCCAGATTTGGTGGCTTTCACCGTGGCCTTTCCATCGCCAATGATGCTGACCTGTCCGCTGTCCTGGTCCACCGTTGCCACGGTCGCGCCGTCAACCGGTGTGATCTCCCAGGTGATGAGACCGTTACCCGAACCTCCGGACGTTTCCAGAGTAAAATGATCCCCATAGGTGACGGTATCGGGCTTTTTGGTGATAGACAAGGCCTCCTGCTGCCGGAGGGTAATTTCAAAGTGGACCTCCACCCTTTGAATGTCATAGTTGCCGCCCGTTTTATCGGTAACGACCACCTTTGCCGGCTTATCCGCAGTGCTTACGTCCCGATTGTTTTCATAAACAACGCTGTACTCACTTGTCGGCAGGACGGTATCGCCGTCCTTGACCGTGACCTTGGGCTCCTTATACCCGTTGTCATACAGGTATTTATACTCGGACAAGGTGACATCAGGGGTAAGCTGCTTGCGTTGGATTTCCACATCACTAATCTCCGTGGGACCGACGGCAGTATAGTTGTCCGTCACCTCTACCTTGTACCAGACCTGATAATCCCCCGCGTTGGTGCCTTTCGGGATATCGGTGGAGTAGGGACCGTTTTCATTTGTCGCAAACTTGATCTCCAAGCTGTCCGCTATCGCCGCGGGGTCCAGCGTGCCCGCAGTAACCAGCTCCTGCTCCGCGCCGTTGTATACCGGCTTTACGGCAGCGGGGGGCGTGATGATCGGGCTGATCTTGCGGATGGTCAGCGTGAGAGGATCACTGACAGCCGCCTCAAAGTTCTGCATTTCCGGGAGGCTGACGATAACGTCATAGGTGCCCGCGTTGGTGGGCAGGCCGTCCGTATAATCGGCATCGGCCTGTTTTTTGTGGGAATACTGGAGATGCTCCTCCAAATTATCTTCGGTGGACAGGATATTGATTTTCACAGGCGGAAGGTCGCCTGCCTCCACCGGCTGACCGTCATAGTCCACTTCTACCGGAACAGGTTTGGCCGTGGTATCCCACTCCAGTACAGGCCGGTCCTGACTCACAGTGTAGGTCTTAGTGAAGGTCCCGCTGAAGTTGATACCGGTGACCGTCATCGTAATTTCACCGGCGTCTTTACGGGGCTCATAGTTCACCGTATAGTCAGTATCCTTCACCAGTTCCCGACTGGAGCCGTCGGTCAGGGTAACTGTAATGTCTACATCTTCCGGCTGGATCGTACCGTCATAGACCAGATCGGTCAGATCACTCTCGTCTACAACGATCTTGACCCCATTGCCGCAGACGCATGTTCCAGTCCCGTCTTGCTGAAAGTCAAACGTACACGGTTTCGACTCTGTTATTCCGCAGGCGTCGCAGGTCCATGTGTGGGTGGTGGTACCGGGATCGTGCGAATAGCTCTTGTCCGAATGGTCCGTACACTGACCAACGCGGACCGTCTTGGCTGTGGCCATGTCTGCCAGCGGGATCAGCTGACCGTCCTCATTAAAATAGGCATAGCCCGGTTCCAGCAAAGCGGCAAAATCATCGTCTGCCACTTTGATCGCGGCGGTCAAACCCTGATAGAGGCCGGCGGAGAGCTTTACGTCCGCACCGGAGGCGACCTCCAGGCCATACGTGGTGCCTTTGATGGATACATCGGGATCTTCAACCCGCAGAATACCGTTGGGCTGGACCTCCACGCCAGAGGCTGCTCTGGAAAGGATCGTGCCTCTGCCTATAATGGACAATGTGCCCGGCGCGATAACCTGTACGGCAGTTGTCTTACTTCCGGTCAAAATATATCCGTTTGTGTCTATAGTCGTGGGCACTTCCACAATAAACGGTGTATTAAAGCTCTCATTTGCTGTGAGTCTATAATCTCTGTGATTGGGATCCACGCCATCGACCAGGACCGCAGCGCCCATCCCGTCCAGCTGTTCCAGCAGGTCGGCGCAGGGCGACAGATCCACCTGCTACTGCTCGTCATCGGTCAGCGCGTCGTACAGGGCATAAATTTCATCGATCTGCTCCCGTACCTGCTCCGCATTGTGCGCCGAAACACTGTCGGGCAGCTTGCCGATCAGGGCCTCAATGGGGCAGACCGGACAGTCGAAGGCACACGGCGCGCCGGGATCGCCTGCGGCATAACCGCAGGCGCCGTCATGCTCGTGCAGGCAGGACAGACTTTCAGTGATACAGCCGCCATCCTGCGTACACACATGGGCGCACAAAACCGGCTCGGCCTCTGCGGAACTGCCGTCCGGAGCCGGATAGCACTCCGCCGTATGCGCATGGATGCAGTCCGTTTCTGCCGTATAGCAACCATCGCTGTGGCTGTGAGTACATTCCTGCTCCAATACCGGCGAAACATACCCGCACGCCTCCGTATGCGCCGGATGATGCGGGCATAGCCCGTCGCCCGTTTCCCCCTCGGCGGCAAAGGCCCACGCAGGGAACAGGTTCAGGCACAGCGCCAGAGCGGTAATAAGGCTTAATACTCTGCGTTTCATGCTATGACCTCCCAAACTCACAAGGAAGCTGTGCCCAGGGCACACTCCCTCAATTTAATCTTCTTTATTTTACCACTGAAAAAGGAAATTGTCCACTGTCGAAGCAACGATTTTATAAGGAGGAAGGGGGCAGATCACTGAGCAAAACCATCCACGGTTTATTTCCGGATAAACAAAAACGCGCAAAGCCGCACAAACATAGTGTTCATGCGGCTTTGCGGCGTTTTATGCAGCAAAAATCATCGCCGGGACCAGCAGGTCATTCTGCTATTCCCTATAGCATTATACCTCTGCCCAGATGCGGCGGATGGTCTCTGCCGCGTGGGGGATGTCCGCGCCGGTGGTCTCCTCCAGCATCAGAACGGCCTCGGGATCATAGGCCTTGATCCGCGTGAGGATGGCCCTCATGTCCAGCTCTCCGGTCCCCAGAGGGACCTGTTGGGGCCTCCGGCCTCGGGTGAAATTGCAGTCCTTCATATGAAACAGCTGGATCTCGCCGGCGAAGACGTCCAGCCCCCGGTCCAGGATATCCATGTAGTTCCGCTGGTTGTCTGCGTCCATGTAGTTGTAGAGGTCGAAGATGACCCGGGTCTTCCGGCCGATCATCCGCCGGGCTCTGGCCAGGGTGTCCACGTCCCAGCAGACGTGTCCCTCCGCGCCCTCCATAGCCACCGTGCTCCCGCAGTCCGCGGCAACGTCGCACAGCTGGGAGAAGACCGACACCACCTTCTGCAGGGCCTCCTCCGTGCGGTTGCGGGGATGGTAGACCCAGGGGTCGTCACTGTAGGACCCGGTCTCCGAACCTACCACGCAGCAGCCCATGGCGCGGCAATGGCGCAGATAGTCCGCGAAAATGTCGCGGCCCCGGGCCGCCTTCTCCCCGTCCGAGTGGACGGGATTGAAATACGCGCCCACCAGGGGGATGATCTTCCCGGCGCGGGCAAAGGAAGCGCCGATCTCCGCCGCCTTTTCCGGCGTGATGGCGTTGGGCTCGTATGGGATACCGTCATAGACCTTGTAGCAGACCATCTGCACGCCGTCCAGCCCAAGACGCGCCAGCCGGTCCAGAATATCCTCCGTGCCCCGGACCCCAAGGTCGTGGGCGCGAATGCAAAGCTTCATGATGCCGCCTCCCTCGACTGCTCCGCCCCGGTCAGGGACGGATGGTGATGGTATGGTGGAAGGGTGTGTAATCGGTGAGGTACACCGTGGCCGCGCCGGGGGTCTTGGCCTCGCTGTCCTCCTTGCCCTCGGTGAAGTGGTGGACGCCGAAGGCGGGGCCGATCTTCATGGAGGAGACGTCGTTCATCACCTCGAAGTCGGAGTCCCGCAGCACCAGCACCTCGTCCCCGTTGATGGGCATGGTCATGTGCTCGTTGGAGATCCGCTTGATGCCGTTGAAGGCCAGCTCCACCCGCCAGGGCGCGCCCTCCACGCCGGAGGTACGGATGTCCACCTCCAGGCCGTCCGCCGTCTCCCGGACGGTCACGTCGATGTCCATATCCGGTCCCAGCTTCTTCTTCCGGCTGGCATTGTCCATTTTCCACCAGTCGCTGGTGGCGGGCTTCTCCTCGAAGGGCAGGTAGTACCAGCCCTGCATGGTCTGGTGAAGATGGAAGCCGTTCTCATCCTCCTCCATCCTCTCCGCCTTGAAGGCCCGGTGCTCGCAGAAGCTGCCGCCGATCTTGACCGCCAGCTTGATCTCCCCGTTGTGGACATAGAGGAAGTTGGACTTGCCGCTCATGACGGTATAGGTATACCGCCCACGGCGGACCCGGGCGATGCCGGAGTCCCGGTAGAAGGCGTGGTAGTGCTCCGGTGTTCCCCGCTCCTCGGATTCGAAGTCGATCAGCTCCGGGCGGTTCATCAGCTCCATGAGGAAATCGGGGGCCTCCAGCCGCTTCGCCTCGATGATGTCGAAGATATGGTTGGCCATGGCGATGAACTCCGGGATATGATACCGGACGCCAAGGGTCAGGTACTCGATATAGTAGGAGGAGGGGTAGACGGTCAGGTCCTTGTCGAACCGGGTGGAGTTCGCCGTGAACACGCTGTCGTCCGGCTCCCAGTAGGTGAGCATCATCCGCAGGTTGCGGATGACGTGCTGGTCGTAGGAGGGGTCGTCCAGGCCCTCCGCCAGCAGCAGCATGGCGTCGTTGTTCACGCCGTTGTAGTTGCCCGCCGATTTCTCCGCGTACTCCCCGTCCTCGTTGCAGTCGATGCCCTCGTTCAGATAGGCGAAGGCCGCCTGGGTCAGGTCCGCCTCCCCGAACAGCTTCCCGCCGATGGCCAGCACGGAGGCGATGGCCCAGCGGTGGTTGGGGGTATGGAAGCCGCCCTCCAGCAGGCCCCGGGCCCCGGCATGGATGATCTCGCTCAGACGGTTCCGGATCGCGGCCTCCTCCGGCGTCAGGTCCTGCCGGGCCGTCAGATATTGCAGATGAGGGACGATCTTCACCACGCAGAAGGCCGTGTCCGGCGCGGAGAAGAAGTTGCAGGTCACGTAGTCGAACAGACCGTTCTCGTGCTGCACCCGCTGGACATAGTCCAGTCCCAGGTGGATGCGCCGGAGGACCGTCCCGTCGTGATAGAATTTCGTCTCCGGGTTGCAGTAGGCCGCGATCATAGTGGAGACCCGGTAGATGGCGTACTTGGCCTGATAGACGCCGTCCGGCTGGGAAAACGCGCCGTGCCAGGGACTGCCCTCCCGCAGGTCCTGGATCGCCAGGGAGCGCTCCACGTTTTTCTCCGCGTCCCGCAGGATGCGCTTATAGTGTGCTTTCATGTCGGTTTTACCTCGCATTGTTATGGCTCCAGCAGGGCCGCGCCGATGATGCCGGCGTCGTTGTCCAGTTGGGCCAGAGTGATCCGTGTGTTGCGTTTGGCGTTCTTGGAGTAAACGCGCTTCGCCGTCTTCTCCCGCAGCGGCATCAGGAGCGCCTCCCCGGCCCGGCTCACGCCGCCGCCCACGCAGAGGACGGCCGGCTGGAACAGGTTGACGATATTGGCCGCGCCCTCCGCCAGATAGGTGGTGTAAACATCCAGCAGCGCCCGGCAGGCCCCGTCGCAGAAGCCGTTTCCATGGTCATAGCCACAGTAGGTGTACAGGCCGTGGACGTGCCGGCCCAGTGTCTCGCAGTCCTCCAGGGGGCACAGCGCCCGGCAGTTGTTGTCGCACACGCCGGCGCTGTGGTCGTAGCCGCAGTAGATCACGCCGCTGTGGGTGTGGCGGCCGGCGCTGGCACAGTTCTCGTAGGGGCAGACCGTGACGGTGGTTTGGACGCTTTGGGCGTATCCGCCGTGGTGTCCGGCCCGTCTGCCGCCGTGGCAGCCGTGGGCGGAGACGGGCACAACCAGCATGGCCGCCAGCATGGCGCACAGCACGCCGGCAGTCAAGCGGCCCTTCATCCTGAACATGGGAATTACTTCCTTTCTGTCCGCGCATGGCGGGTGATGGCCCCATTATAGCACAGCCCCCGCCGGGATTCAAGACGGATTCGTTAAGTCTTACCCCTGTCTCATAACTTCAACTGCCGAATGTGGGGCAAGGCCTCTACCTTTTGAATATAAGAAAATGCTTGTGCCAGGCAGAGCACAGGCGGGGAGAATGCACAAGGAATTTTTTACCGCCCGGCCCCAAAGCGGGACCGGGCGGCAGTTTATTCTGTTTCCGTGTCCATCATCAGCCCCACCCGGCGGGCGTGGCGGCCCCCCTCGAAGCCGGTGTTGAGGAAGGTGTCCACAATTCGTTCGGCCAGCATGGGCCCGGTGATCCCCGCGCCCAGGGCCAGCATATTGGCGTTGTTGTGCAGCCGGGTGAGCTCGGCGGAGAGCACGTCGCCGCACAGGGCGCAGCGGATGCCGTGCACCTTGTTGGCCGTGATGGAGATGCCGATTCCGGTGGTGCAGATAACGATGCCCTTTTCGCACCGCCCCTCCGCCACCGCCCGGGCGGCGGCCTTGCCGAAGATGGGGTAGTCGCAGCTTTCGGTGCTGTCGGTGCCGAAGTCCTGGCAGGTGACTCCCTTGGCGGCCAGATAGGCCTTGAGGTGCTCTTTGAGCTGGTAGCCGCCGTGGTCAGACGCAATGGCGATCATAAACAGTTCCTCCTCTAAAGGCCCGGCAGGGCCATTTTCCGTTCCATTGTACCCCCTTTCCAGCAATTTTGCAAGGGGGAGGAAATTTTTTGCCCCCCATGTATAACCGTCCCTCTGCCTGTCCACAATAGGCTTCGGAGGTGGTTTTTTGAAAAACCGAAGCTTTTTGAATAAGCTGGGCGATTTCGCCATGGGAAAGGGCTTTTACATAGTCCTGTTCCTGTGCATCGCCACCATAGGAATTTCGGGCTATTATCTGCTGAAAACTGTAGTCAACGACACCCGCGCCACCGCGCCGGTGGGGGGCGGCGCCTCTGTGACCATCCCCGACCAGAGCGCGGCCAAACCCACTGTTCCCTCCCCCGGCGTCAAGGACGACACCCCTGTCACCCCGGCCAGACCCTCCCCCAGCACCAAACCCGCCGCCCAGCCGGACGACCCGGAGCCGGTGAAGGACGACACTCCCCAGCCGGACACCCAGCCCAGCAAGGAGACCCTGTCCAAGGTGTTTACCTGGCCGGTGCAGGGGACTGTGTTGCGGGACTTTAGCGTGGAAACCCTGTCCCTGGACCCCACCCTGGGTGACTGGCGCACCCACGGCGGTCTGGATATCGCGGCCGCCCAGGGGGTGAAGGTGCTGTCCATCAGCGCCGGCACCGTGGAGCAGGTGTATACCGACGGCCTTATGGGCACCACCGTGGTGGTGGACCACGGCGGCGGGCTTCAGTCCTGGTACTGCAACCTGGCCGATGAGGTGCTGGTGGAGGCGGGCGACACCGTGGACATCGGCAGCGAGCTGGGCACCGTGGGCTCCTCCGCCATCGCCGAGGTGGGGGTGGACTCCCACGTCCACCTGGAGACCCTCCTCAACGGCCAGCCCGTGGACCCCAGAGAGTATTTGAAATAAAGCTTGCGGACCCCTGCCAGCCGGCGGGGGTCCGGCTTTTGCTTTTTTTCAAAAAAGGGCTATACTGGCGTGACCAATCCCCTCCCACAGCCGTAATTAAAGACAGAGAGACAAAGGAGGTGGCACGGATGGACCCGACTGAGGCCCTGTTTGAACAGGTGTATGAGGCCTACGGTCCGTCGCTGTACCGGTTCTGCCTGCTGCAAATGAAAAACCCGGCGGACGCGGAGGACGTGCTGCAGGACGTCCTGATCAAGCGCCTGTATCAGGCCCCCAGGTTCAAATCGCCGGAGCACGAGCGGAACTGGCTGTTTCAGGTGGCCCTGAACCTGTGCCGGGACGAGTGGCGGCGGCACAGGCGGTCGGAGCTGCCCCTGGAGGCGGCGGCCGGGGTGGCCCTGCCCCCGGAGGAGCTGTCCCTGCTGGACCAGGTGTCCAACCTGCCGGAGAAGCAGCGCACCGTCCTGCACCTCCACTACTACCAGGGGTACAACCTCCAGGAGATCGCGCGGCTGCTGGGGGTGACGGTGCCCGCGGTAAAAATGCGGCTGAAGCGGGGCCGGGAAGCCCTGAGAAAGGAGCTTTTATGAATCGATATCACGACGCGATGGAGCGCTGCGCCCCCGACGAGGGCCTGCGGGAGCGCTTGGAGAAAGGCGTGCGCTCGGCCAGGCCGGAGCGGGCCCGGACCTACCGGCCCCGGCGGAAAAAGACGGCGGTGCTCCTGCTGGCGGCGGTTCTCCTGCTGGCCACCGGCGCCACCACCATCTGGGACCCCCTGTTTGTCCGCCGCTTCGGGCCTCAGGCGGCCCTGTCCGCCCTGGGCGGGGCGGTGTTCCAGGAGGTAAACCTCACCTCCGTCTGCGACGATGTGTCCCTCACCGTCACCCAGGCCCTGTGCAGCGACAAGAATATCCACTTTATTCTGGAGTATAAGCTGCCCGAGGGCGCCCCCCAAGAACACTACGACTTCCCTCTGCTCTACTACTACGGCACCGGGAGCTATACCTGGGAGGAGCTGCGGGACACCTGCCGGGAGGACTGGGACAAACAGGACTGGTCGAACTGGCAGTCATTCAGTTCAGACTATATGCAGAGTGAAGCAAACCCCCTGTGGCCCTCCCGGCTGAGTAAGGACGGCAGCTCCGGCTCCTTCAGCGGTGAGCCGGAGGACGGTGTACTGACCTTCTGCTTCAGCGTCGATTTTCAGGCGGATGTGGACCTGACCGCCCAGCCCCTCACCATCCTGGCAACGCCCCCCTGCTTCGAGGGGGAGGACGGAACCCGGATTGCCGTCACCGACCACCCGGCCATCATCACCTTCCAGCCCGTCTATAACGGCCCCCAGGCCCTCAGCGCCGTGCTGGACGAGGGGGAGGTGAAGATTACCGCCACCCTGTCCCCCTTCTCCCTGGCTCTGGAGACCGAGGGCATGGGCTATCCCGGCTATGAGGACATGGTGAAGGACGCCCGTCTGGTTACCAGAGACGGCGGGGAGAAGAAGGTGAGCCTGATGGGTCTCACCAATGGCGGCAGCAGCTTCGGTCCCGAGGGCCAGCCGCTGGAGGTCAGCACCACCGTCCACTTCCTGCTCCTCACCGACATCAGCGAGTTTACCGCCCTGCGCATGGGGGACTATACGATTCCTTTGGAGTAAACGAAAACCGCCGCAGAAGCAATTCTGCGGCGGTTTTCAGCGTGTATAAAAGCACACTGCAAAAGAACGCACCGAAGAGCCTTCCCCCTTCAAGGGGGAAGGTGGCACGGGCGAAGCCCGTGACGGATGAGG
>OFGA01002351.1_pt1 | contig 11728 bp, 9 predicted proteins | sample 1521471 | NCBI WGS metagenome assembly OFGA01 (sample SAMEA3504086, study PRJEB24116) | mouse gut metagenome | biome: mouse gut; feature: mouse-associated habitat; material: faeces | place: Denmark | collected 2011
GAACACGATCACCACCTCCGGGTCCTGCCTGCGCACATAGCCCGCCGCCGTCATTCCGTCCATGAAGGGCATATCCACGTCCATCAGGATCAGGTCGAAATCCGGCCTGTACCGCTCCACCAGATCCTCCCCGTTGTCGTAGTGGGTCACCTGGAAAGCGCGGCCTGTCTCCCGGCCGTAGTCGCCGATGTACTGCTCCAGCTGGGCAAAGCACTGGGGGTCGTCCTCCGCGATGGCAATGCGGATCATGGCGCACACTCCTCTCGTTGACGCCGGATACGGCCGGGGCGGCGTTTGAGGGGATTATATCACGAAAGCCAGCGGTCCGCAACAGAAAAGACGCTGGTTTTGGGGCATATTTGCGGATTTCTTCCCGAACCTCCGGAAAATAGCCACAAAATGTAAGAACCTGTCGTTACCGCCGGGGACGCCGGGCGGGCCGGGCATTTTTGCGGCAGGCAAACGGCGTTTCAGGCTGTGAACGCAGGTTATATAGTCAGCACACTTGAAAATCGGTATACTACCGATTTTCAAAACAGCGGCTGTGCCGCTGTAGGCAAAGCCTGTGCGCTGACTATGAAATCTGGCGCAAGGCCGCTTTGCGGCCTGTGCGGCACTGACGTGCCGCACAAGTTAAAAAGAAGTGTACACTTCTTTTTAACTGCGTCAATTATAATCCCCCCAAATTATGATCATTTTATTAAATTTCCCGGGAGCGTTGCAATCTTCCATCCCCTATGGTAATATATGAGGGCTAAATTCACAGGCAAAAGCCGGGAAAGCTCCCCTTTTTTGCCCCAGATACCATAGGAAGTGACGTTTTTCATGAGCTATTCCTCCAAGGCCCGGCGGGCGGCCCCCTCCAGGGCTTTTTTTGCCTGCTCCCGGAACACCCCCTGGGCGGCTTCCTTCCCCTGGACGAAGCTCCCCCGCCCCGCCGCCGAGGAGATGACCCCCTGGCTCTCCAGCTCCTGGTAGGCCTTCTGGATGGTGTTGGGGTTGGTCCCCAGGCTGGCGGCCAGGCTGCGCACCGAGGGGAGCTGGGTCCCCTCCGGCCACACCCCCAGGAGGATAAGCTCGGTGATGCGCTCCACAATCTGGCGGTAGATGGGAATTCGGCTGTAAAAATCCAGGGAGATCATCGGCCCCGCCTTCTTTCAAAATGAAGTGTATTATTAGAACTAGTACAGTTAGTACGGTTTGAGTATACCACAGCCCGGCGCCCCTGTCAATCCCTCTAAAAACCCCGGAAAAAGCTGGCCCGCAGCGCTTTTGAAATTTATTTTCAAACAAACATCCCCAAAGCTCCGGGGAAGAGAGGGGGACATACCTATCTATTCTGTCGAAAAATTATTCTCCACGCCGGGGCTGTTTATACAAAAATGTCGAAAAAATTTGTCTGTTTTGTCAGTATACAGATAGACGCCTTTTATGTTATCATAAGTACACGAAAAAAATTTTCACATCGGCTCTCTGGTTTGCCATTTTTACAAAGGGCATCTCGGTTTGGCGGATGGAGCAGTTTTCACAAGCCAAAGAACTTTGGGGAAATCCCCATAGGATCTTTGGCTGCTCTCAACTTTGGACGGCTATTGCCGTCCGGTGCAGATGAAAATTTTTTACATAGGCGCGGCTTTAGAAGGAGCTGGAGGATGCCGGTCTTCCAGCCCTTTGAGCCCGGCAGGATATCCTGCCGGTATCCCGTTTTACGGGATAAATATGTTTAACAAACAAAAAGGAGAAGGTCATTTATGAAGAAAACGAGGAATCGCCTGTTGGCGCTGGCCCTGGCCCTGATTTTGGTATGTATGGCTGGCTGCGGAGGCAACAACAATGCAACCAGCAGCGGCGGAAATTCCAATAGCACCTCGACGGCCACCCCCGACCCCGCCCCTAGCGCCGGCAGCGGCGAGCAGGTCCTGAAGGTTGCCACCACCCTGGGCAGCGGCGGCGGCGCCGACGCCACCGGCGACAAGACCAAGTACCCCTGGCATAACCCCGACGGCGTAACCGTCGCCGCCATGTACCGCACCCTGCTGCTGGCGGACGCCAACCTTACCAACGTTTCCCCCAGCCTGGCGACGGATTACACCGTCTCGGAGGACGGGCTGACCTACACCTTCACCATGAAGGAGGGTGTGAAGTGGTCGGACGGCGAGCCCCTTACCGCCGCGGACGTGGCGTTCAGCATCAAAACCAACCTGAAGGTGGCCTCCGGCAACGCTATCTTCACCAACGCCTTTACCAACATCGTCGGCGCGGAGGCCTGGCGTGACGGCAGCGCCAGCGACCTGGAGGGCGTAAAGGTGGAAGGCAACGTTGTTACCATCACCCTGTCCTCCCCCTATGGCGCTTTTATCCCCGTTATCGCCCAGTTCTGCATTCTGCCGGAGCACGCCATGAAGGACCTGGATCCCCTGGAGATCCACAACAGCGAATACTGGGCCAACCCCGTCACTTCCGGCGCCTTTAAGCTGGGGGAGCTGAGCGTGGGCAACTACTACACCCTGGTGCCCAACGAGCACTACGAGGGGACCCCCTGGAAGATCACCCAGATCATCAACTACTACGTGCCCGATCTGCTGGTGGCCGCCCAGGCCGGCAACACCTATATGCTCAACACCAACGCCCCGGAGATTATCAGCGAGCTGGGCAAGCTGGACTTCATGACCATGTACCCGGTGGACATCCTCTTCTACCGCTATTTCATCTGCAATATGAAGGGCGTGGACGGCAACGAAAACCCCGTTATGCAGGATAAGCGGGTGCGCGAGGCTATCCTTTACGCCATCGACCGGGAGACCATCGCCGAGCAGCTCTATCCGGGCCTGGCCCATGTCCTCCACTCCGGCGTGCCCAACGATTACGCGGAGTATAACGGCACCGCCTATGAGTACAACCCCGAAAAGGCAAAGCAGCTGCTCCAGGAGGCCAACTACGACTTTAACCACACCTTCCGCATCCTCTACTACTATTCGGACCAGAACTCCATCGACTTTATGGACACCATCGCCTACTACCTGCGGGAGGTGGGCATGAAGGTGGAAACCGTCCACAGCCAGCAGGGCACCGTGGACCTCTTCCAGACCCGCAACTACGATGTGGGCTACAAGGGCCTTTCCGCCTTTAACATCGCCGAGTGGTACGGCGAGTACTCCTCCGGCAACGCCAACTTCCGCAACATCTTCGGCGGCGACACCAAGTTTGACGAGAAGGCGGAGGCCATCGCTGCCGAAGCCGACCCCGCCAAGCGCAGCGCCATCCTCAAGGAGCTCCAGACCCTGGAGCAGGATAACCTTTACAAGCTGCCCCTGTACACCATCGGCAACAACATCTTCATCAACACCAACTGCGTGAAGCTGCCGGACGGCGTGACCTTCGGCAATCCCTGGTATCTGTATGATATGGATCTGGCCAACTGGGAGATCATCGGCTGATCTGCACAGGCAGTCCCCCTTCATTGAGCAGCCTGACGCAACGATTTTTAGGGGAGGCGCAGCTCATTTGCGCCTCCCCTTTTGCATTCCCCGCAGGGAGCGGGTCCGGCGCAGAATTTCCGCCCGGCGAGCCTCCCCCCACACCGCCTCCGGCGGCGCTAAGCAGTTTTTTTAGGCTGCCGGAGGCAGGAAACAGGTCCCTGAGGGAAGGAGTGGAAGAATTTGCTGAATTTTATCGGGAAAAAGTTGCTTCAAATGATCCCCATGCTGCTGCTGATTAGCTTCATTGTATTTGGCGGCCTGCAGCTGATGGATGTGGACCCCATCAGCTACATGCTTACGCCGGATATGGCGGCCAGCGCCGAAAATCAGGAGGCCCTCCGGGAGCAGCTGGGTCTGAACGACCCCTTTATAGTCCGCTACGTCAATTGGGTAAAGGACCTGCTGAAGGGCAACTTCGGCTACAGCATCGTCAACGGCAGCTCCATTGCCAACATTGTCCGCACACGGCTCCCGGCCACCTTTGAGCTGGCCATCATCGCCCTCATTCTGTCTTCTATCATCGGGATTGGGATAGGTATCCTATCCGCCATCCGACAAAACGGGATCATTGACTATGTGGGCCGCGTCTTTGCGGTGCTGGGTCAGTCGATTCCCCAGTTCTTCTTCGGCATCTGCATGGTTCAAATCTTCGCCATCAAGCTGGGGTGGCTCCCGGTCAACGGCCGCACCTCCCCCGGCGCCAGCGGCCTGGGGGACGCCATCGTCCACCTGGTGCTGCCGGTGCTGACCATGACGGTGGCCATGTGCGCGGTTTTGATGCGCTATTCCCGCAACACCATGCTGGATGTGCTGAACAGCGATTACATTAAGACCGCCCGCTCCAAGGGCATCCCGGAGTGGAAGGTTTACATTAAACACGGCTTCCGCAACGCCATGCGGCCGGTGCTGGTTATCCTCTGTTTCCGTCTGCCGATGCTTATCGGCGGCTCGGTGGTCATTGAATCGGTATTCGGCTGGCCGGGCATCGGCTCCATCATCACCCAGTCGGTGGTCTCCGGCGACTACCCGGTGATTATGGTGACGACGCTGATGGTGGCGGCGGCCATTCTGGTAGCCAGCTTCCTGGTGGATGTGCTGACAGCGGCACTGGATCCCAGGGTGCGGCTGGGCGAGGAGGGAAGGAGGGGCTAACATGAGTTCTCAGGCATCTGTACTTCAGCAAGCGAACAAAAAGCACGCCTCCAGCCTGCTGCGCAAAAATGTCCGCAAATTTGTCAACAACCGGCTGGCGATGATCGGCCTCATCTTTGTGGTGCTGATTGTTTTTGCCGCCGTTTTCGCGCCGATGCTTACAAGCTATGACCCCAATAAGCTTAGCCTGAGCGAAAAGAACACAGCGCCCTATATGGAGCACCTCCTGGGCACCGATAACCTGGGCCGGGATGTCTTTGCTCGTGTGCTGTACGGCGGGCGGGTATCCGTCTTTATCAGCGTCATGGGGGCGCTGATGGGCTCCATGGTGGGGATGGTCCTGGGCTCCTTGGCCGGCTATTTCGGCAGCAAGGTGGACATGGTGCTGGTGCGCCTCTCCGAAATTTTCCAGACCTTCCCGGAGATGATCCTCATTATGATCCTGGTGGCTATCCTGGGCCAGGGGGTGGGGAACCTTGTGCTGGTGTTCTCGCTCACAGGCTGGATGACCACCTTCCGAATGGTGCGCAACGAGTTTCTGGCCCTGCGGGGGGAGACCTATGTCCAGGTCTGCGAGGCCTTCGGAATGCCCAAGGCCGCCATCATGTTTAAGCAGATCCTGCCCAACGTTCTTTCCCCGGTTATCGTGTCTGCTACCGTCAACGTGGCGGGCTTCATCCTTTCGGAGGCAAGCCTGAGCTTTTTGGGGGTGGGCGTTCCCTCGTCGGTGCCTACCTGGGGCAACATCCTCAACGCCGCCAAAAGCGTGGAGGTGGTCTCGAACTACTGGTGGCTCTGGGCGGTGCCTGGCGGGGTAATCTCCATCTTTGTGCTGGCCATCAACTTCTTCGGTGACGGCCTGCGGGATGTCCTCGACCCGAAACAACAGTAAGGAGGGCGTCATGAAAAATATGGATTATGTATTGGATGTAAAAAATCTGTCCACCAGCTTTATCTCCGACCGGAAGGAAATCCGTATCGTCAAAAATGTCTCCCTGCGCCTGCGCCGGGGCACCACCCTGGCGGTGGTGGGGGAATCCGGCTGCGGCAAAAGCGTGACCGTCCATTCCATCGTCAAGCTGATGCCCAAAAACGCCAGGGTCAGCGCCGACCATGTGCTCTACCGTTCCGCCAAGGACGGGAAGGAATACCGTTTAGACCAGATGGAGCCCTTTGGCCCGGAGATGCGCAAGCTGCGGGGCGCCGAAATCGGCATGGTGTTCCAGGACCCCATGAGCTCCCTGAACCCGGTTTACAAGGTGGGGGACCAGGTGGCGGAGGGGCTGATTCAGCACACCGGCATGAGCAAGGCGCAGGCCCAAAAGCAGGTGCTGGATATGTTCCGCAAGCTGGGCATCCCCGACCCGGAAAGCCGTATCAGCGATTATCCCCACCAGTTTTCCGGCGGGATGAAGCAGCGGGTGGTCATCGCCATCGCCATGATCTGCAACCCGGATATTATCATCGCCGACGAGCCCACCACCGCCCTGGACGTGACCATTCAGGCCCAGATTATGGAGCTGATGAAGTCCCTGCAGGTCAACGACCACAAGTCCATCATCCTCATCACCCACAACATGGGCCTGGTGGCGGAGATGGCGGACGAGGTGTGCGTAATGTACATGGGCCGGGTGATGGAGTTCGGCTCCCTGGAGGATATCTTTGAAAATCCCTCCCACCCCTACACCCAGGCGCTGCTGCGCTCGGTGCCGGTGCTGGGGCTGGCGGAGGGGCAGGAGCTGGGGACCATCCCCGGCATCACCCCCAACCCGGCGGAGCTGGGGCCGGGGTGCGAGTTTGCCGGCCGCTGCCCCTTCTGTCAGGAGCGGTGCAAGGAGAAGGATATCCCCCGCTTCGAGGTGTCTCCGGGGCACTATGTCCGCTGTCTGAAATTTGATTCCTTCCAGGAGGTGGACTGATATGGCAGAAAAAGAATTGATTTTCCAGATCAAGAATTTGCAGATGTGGTTCCCCATCCGGAAGGGCTTTATGCGGAAAACCACCGGCCATGTCAAGGCGGTAGACGACGTCAGCCTCGATGTTTACAAGGGGGAGACCCTGGGCATTGTGGGGGAATCCGGCTGCGGCAAATCCACCCTGGGCAAAACCATCATGATGCTCAACAACCCCACCGGCGGCCAGGTGCTTTTTAACTACGAGGGCCAGTTTAAGGACATTACAAAGTTCACCAGCCAGGAGCTGTTCCAGTTCCGCAAGAAGGTCCAGATGGTCTTCCAGGACCCCTATTCCGCCCTGAACCCCCTAAAGAAGATTTACACCGCCTTCGAGGAGCCGCTGAAGGTCCATGGCGTCAGCAGCAAGGAGGAGCGGGAGAGGATTATGGAGGACGTGCTGAAGATGGTGAACATCCAGCCCGATTACCTCCTGCGCTATCCCCACGAGTTTTCCGGCGGCCAGCGCCAGCGCCTCTGCATCGCCCGCGCTCTGGAGGTCCGGCCGGAGGTGCTCATCTGCGACGAGCCGGTTTCCGCCCTGGATGTCTCCATCCAGGCCCAGGTGCTCAACCTGATGAAGAAGATCCAGAAGGACCTGGGGCTCACCTACCTCTTTATTGCCCACGACCTTTCGGTGGTGCAGTATATGTCCAACCGCATCGTGGTCATGTACCTGGGGAAGATTGTGGAGATTGCCGATTCCCGCACCCTCTACGACGAGCCCCTCCATCCCTATACCTGCGCCCTTCTTTCCGCCATCCCCGTGCCCCAGATTCGCCAGGAAAAGAAGCGCATCGTCCTGCCGGGGGAGGTGCCCAGCCCCATCCGCAAGCCCACCGGCTGCGCCCTCCACCCCCGCTGCCCCCACTGCATGGAAAAATGCAAGCAGGTGGATCCGGTTCTGAGCCGTTACAAGGACGGGGAGCATCTGGTGGCCTGCCACCTTTACGGAAAAGAGGACTGAAGGGCCGCCTGGTAAAAGCGCCCAGGGGCTTTCCGCCCCTCCTGTCCGGCAAAGCTACAAACGAATTACGAAGGAAAAAACATGAACAAATATCTTTTTTTAGACCGCAGCTGCCTCCAGCCCCAAGGAATGGAAAACGTGCGCTTGGTGCTGGCCGCTGCGGAAAAGGACACCGCCAACAACCCCCTGTTTTCCGAGGGTTTCTTCAGCACCCCCTCGCTGCCCTGGGAGGCCCGCTACGATAACGCCTACCCCAATGTCATCTACGACCCCAAGTACAAAAAGTATCGCTGCTACTACACCTTCTGTTCCAAGGACGAAGAATCCACCTCCACCCCCCGGCAGGAGCGGGCAAAGCGGGATTATCGCCCCATGCCCACCCGCATCGCCTCCCTGGGGTACGCGGAAAGCGACGACGGCGTCCACTGGGTGAAGCCCAGCCTGGGGCTGGTGGAATTTGAGGGCAGCCGGGAGAACAACATGCTCTTCCGCTACGCCCACGGCACTGGCGTGTTTTTGGACCAGGAGGAGACAAACCCGGCCAAGCGGTACAAGCTGGTGACCAAGGTGGAATACCCCGGCGGCCACACCTATATGGCGGTGAACTTTTCCGAGGACGGCGTCCACTGGGGGGAGATGATCCCCTGGCCCCGGTGGAACCCGCCGGCGGATTCCCACAACTTCCCCTTCCGGGACAAGGTGGACGGCCTCTTTAAGGTCATCACCCGCACCTGGCGTAATGGGGTGCGGGTCTCCGCCATCTGCTCCAGCCGGGACTTTATCAACTGGAGCGAGCCGCTGGAGATTATCCGGGGGGATGGCTTTGAATCCCAGGTCTATTCGATGCCGGTGTTTTGGTACGATGGCATCTACCTGGGCCTGGCCTCCATGTTCCACGAGGGGGACCGTTCGGCGGAGAACTTTGACACGGTGGACCTGGAGCTGACCTATGCCTCCGCCTGCGATCGATTTGACCGGGTGGCCCCATACCAGTACCTGATCCACCGGGGCCAGGGCCGGTACCCGGACGGAGACTTTGACTGCTGCTGCATCTATGCCGCCGCGCCCCTCGATATGGGGGACGGCCGCCTCTGCTTCTACTACATGGGGGGCAACGGACAGCACACCAACTTCCGGGAGACCTCCTTTGGGCGGGCGTTTCTGCCCAAGGACCGCTTTGCCTGGTACGAGCCCAGGGAGGCGGGGAAGGAGGCCCTCCTTTCCACCGGCCGCCTGAACATCTACGGCAACGAGCTGCGGGTGCTGGCGGAAACAGAGGAGGACGGGCGGTGGTCGGTGGCGGTGTGTCCCACCTGGAAGAGCGAGCCCTTTGAAGGCTTCGGCTTTGAAGACTGCACCCTGACCCCCGGCGGGGACGGCTATACCCAGGTGCAGTGGAAGCGCAAGCTGATGGAGCTGGAAAACGCCACCGTCTCTTTGGTGTTCCGCTTCCAAAAAACCAAGCTGTACGCCTTCCAGGGGGAGCTTATCCGCACCGCGGAGCGCTATTACGAGGGCGCGCCGACGGCGTGAGAAAGAGGCAAAAGCGATGATATTTTGCAAATTGGAGCAGCTGGGCCGGTATCGGGGCCTTTCACAGCACCTGGATACGGCGATTCGCTTTTTGGAGGAGGGCGGGGCCTCCCGCCTGACCATGGGCCGCAACGAGGTGGACGGGGAGGCGGTGTATGTGAACCGCTTTGCCTACGACACCGCGGCGGAGGCTATCACCGAGGGCCACATCCGGTATGTTGACGTGCATCTTGTCCTTTCCGGCCAGGAGCAGATCGGCGTGGCGGATGTATCCACCCTGGAGGAGATTGAGCGGAGAGAGGAGGAGGACTGCATCCTTTTTTCCGGCCCCTTCCAGAGCCTTTGCGTCATGAAGCCGGGGGATGTTTTAATCACCTTTCCGGAGGACGCCCACAGTCCAAAGCGCCAAAATGGCGCTCCCTGCCACGTGGAGAAGGCGGTTATAAAGGTCCTGTGGGATTAAGGGCGCCCCTTCCCGCAACAAATGAATCGAAGGACGCCGGGGGATGAGCCTCCGGCGTCCTTTTGCGTTTGGATGATTCGATGATTTTTATGAAAATTTGACACTGGATTTCAGAATAACTCATAATTGAAATCAATATGCTGTTTTGCTATAATAAAAAATCCCCCCTTTGAACGGGTTTTCGGAGCGCTTAACAGGTGTTTTTTGGCGTTAAACGAGAAGGGATGTGACGGCGTATGAACAGCAGTGTCCGTGCGGTGATCTTTGATGTGGATGGGACCTTGTACGACTACAGGACCCATTCGGTTCCCCTTTCCGCCCAGGAGGCCCTGGGCCGCCTGCGGGAGCGCGGGCTGCGGATTATCGTTGCCTCCGGACGCTCTTATGCCCTGCTGGGGGAATCCCTTGTCCAGCTGCTCCAGGCCCTGGATATCCCTGTGCTTTCCGGGGATGCATCTGGCCCGGAAGAAGCGGACCGTGGCGATACTGCCGGGGAGGAGCAGCCGGAGGATTCTTTTCTGGATAACCTGGATGATATCGTGAATGGTGTAAAAGAAAAGATGATGGAGGCAGACGCGCCGGATGAGGGGGGAGCCGCAGAAACGGCAGTGGATGCGCTGGATGATGCCGCGGATTCCAGTGGATTTCTGTCCGCGTTCGGGGAGGAGATGAAGGCGTCACCTCTGGACGCAGATACCGGTACGGAGGATTTCCCTCCTCTGGATGACGGCTTTCCCGGCGGGGATGCGGGTTTTGCGGATAACGGGCTGGATGATTTTGACAGTCTGGGTATGGAAGAAGGCATGCTCGGAGAGGGACCGGATCCGGAGGAGAGTGGCGGAAAGAAGAGCAGGAAGAAGAAAAAGGGCAGTGACGGTGACAAAATGAGTTTTGGCCAGAAGTTATCCAGGCTGTTTTTCGGGGCAGACGAAGATGAGGATGGGACGGTTCCGGTTCCCGGGGCAGCAGATCCGGGATTCGGGGAGCTGGGAGATGAGAATCTTGAACTTCTTGATGAGATGAACAGCAATGCCCGGCCGGCCCCGGACCCGAAAGCGGAAGAAGCGGAGAAGAAACGGAAGAAAAAAGAAGAAAAAGAAAAAAAGGCGAAGGAAAAGAAGGCAAAGAAGGAACAGAAGGCGAAAGAGAAGAAGGAAAAGGAGGCGAAAAAGCCCCCGAAGGAGAAGAAGCCGAAAAAGCCAAAGCCTCCGAAAGTGCCTGACAATTCCCCGCGTCTGCCAAAGGTACCTGTATTCCTGATTTTTGTCATGGCGGGATCTTTTCTGGCGCTTGTGCTGATCGGGACGAATCTGTTCGGATATTCCAGCAGTTTTGACGAGGCAGAGCAGGAATACAGTGTGGGGAATTATGAGGAAGCATACCGCAGGGTTTCCGGTCTGGAAGTGAATGAGAAAGATCAGGATGCCGTTGAAAAATACCGGATTATGGCGGTTGCTGCGGGCCAGTACCGCGCATACCAGAGTTTTATGGAGTCAGGAATCTATGATATGGCGCTGGATTCCCTGATTCGCACGGTCGGAAGATGTGAGAAATACAGGGAGGACGCGCAGAATTATGGCTGCGGCGGTGAACTGGAACAGGTGAAGGGCCAGGCTTCCGGTGCGCTCAGCAGTTTTGGTATTACGTTGGAACAGGCGCTGGAACTGTATGATGAGAGTAGCAGAGGTGATTATTCCGAGGAGCTTTACCGGATTCTGATGAAAGCCGGCTTTCTGGAACAGGAGAACAGATGACGGGAATTATTGACTATGACGCGGGGAATATAAAGAGTGTGGAAAAAGCGTTCCGCTATCTGGGGGAGGAATGCGTGGTCACAAGAGATCACGCACTCCTCCGGAGGGCGGACCGGGTGGTGCTGCCGGGCGTCGGCTCTTTCGGGGAGGCGATGGCGCAGCTGAAAAAGTATGAGCTCGATAAACTCCTGACAGAGCTGGTGGCGGAGAAAAGGCCCGTGCTCGGGATCTGTCTCGGTCTGCAGCTGCTTTTTTCCGGCAGTGAGGAGAGCGGCGGCGTGGAGGGGCTCGGACTTCTCCCCGGAGATATTCTGCGGATTCCCGCGGGGGATGGTCTGAAGATTCCTCACATCGGCTGGAATTCTCTCCGGCTTTCCGGTGACGGGAGACTGTTTTCGGACCTTCCGGGCATGGATGGCTGCGGACAG
>OFGA01002355.1_pt1 | contig 11716 bp, 8 predicted proteins | sample 1521471 | NCBI WGS metagenome assembly OFGA01 (sample SAMEA3504086, study PRJEB24116) | mouse gut metagenome | biome: mouse gut; feature: mouse-associated habitat; material: faeces | place: Denmark | collected 2011
AACCCGTGTTACCGCCGTGAAAGGGCGATGTCTTAACCGCTTGACCATGGAGCCATAACCTCGGCCACACACTTCTCTTGTGGTGACCGAGATTTATATTACCACAATTCACATCAATTTGCAACACTTTTTTTCATGTTTTTCGCTATTATTCGTATTTTGTTCGTATTTTTTTGTAACCGCTTTTGTAACCGTTCAGACAAGCCGCCCTGCTGCATACAATAATCCATTTAAAATCGCTTTGCAATGAGATTTTTCACTCTAATAACTCCAGGAAATCCTCTCTGCTCATATTGCCCAACTGACCCGCGGCGCCTCCGACTATCTCTTCTAACAGCTCCTTCTTCGATTCCTGGATCTTACGGATCTTCTCCTCCACCGATCCCTTAGCGATAAGCTGATAGACCGTGACCTTCTTATCCTGTCCGATCCGGTGTGCACGATCGGTTGCCTGATTCTGTACTGCAAGATTCCACCACGGATCATAATGGATCACGACGTCCGCCCCGGTCAGGTTCAGCCCCACGCCTCCGGCCTTCAGGGATATCAGAAATACTCTTGTATCATCCTCATTGAACTTCTTCACCAGCTTCAGCCGCTTCTCCTTGGACGTCTCCCCGGAGATCATGTAGAATGACAGTTCTCTCTTTGCAAGCTCCTGCCTGATGATCTCCAGCATAGAGACAAACTGAGAGAACAACAGGATCTTATGTCCGCCCTCTGCCGCCCGCTCAACCAGTTCAATACACGCTTCCAGCTTAGCGGATCCTCCTTTATAATTCTCAAAACACAGCGACGGGTCGCAACAGACCTGTCTTAGTCTTGTCAGCTCCGCCAAGATCTGAATCTTATTCTTCTGGAATTCCGCTTTATCCTGCCCGGCGATCTGCTGGCGCATATGAACGACCTGCGCATCATATAACTCCTGCTGCTTTTTCTCGAATTTGACATAATGGATCTTCTCGATCTTATCTGGAAGGTCCTTCAATACGTCCCGTTTCAAACGCCGCAGGATAAATGGAGACGTCATCTTCTTAAGCCTCTCCATCGCCGCTTCATCCTGATTCTTGATGATCGGAGCCTCAAAATCCCGCCTGAACACTTCGTATTTGTATAGAAAGCCCGGCATCAGATAATCAAAGATACTCCAGATCTCACTGAGCCTGTTCTCAATAGGAGTGCCTGTCAATGCATATCTGATCTGGCTGTTGATCACCTTCACCGCCTTCGCCGCCACCGTCTGATGGTTCTTAATATACTGCGCCTCATCTATGATCTGATACAAGAACTCTTTGCCCTCGTATAACTCTGTATCACGTTTCAGCAGATCATAAGACGTAACCAGCACGTCGGCCTCCCGGTAAGCTTCTAATTTGTTCCTGCGCTCTCCCTGTGTGCCTGTAACCAGGACAAACTTAAGCTCCGGTGCAAACCTGCGAAGCTCCTCGCCCCAGTTGAAGACCAGGGATGCCGGAGCTACCACCAAGGATACCCCTTCTCTTCCTTCCTGTTTTGCCGCAAGAAGCACTGCGATCACCTGTAATGTCTTCCCCAGCCCCATATCGTCCGCCAGGATTCCTCCAAACTTGAAGGCTTCCAGGGTACGCAGCCATCGGTATCCGTTCTTTTGATAGTTTCGGAGCACCCTTTCAAGCTCCTTAGGCAGTTGAAAATCAGAATCATTTACCGTCTTAAAATCTCTGACCAGATTGCGGAAATGGCTGTCGCGCTCGCTGTAGACATTTTCATTTTCTTCCAGCATCTTATCAAGATACAAGGTCCGGTACATGGGAAGCTCAATATTCCCTTTGAGGAAATCTTTCACCGACAGATGGAGCGAATTCATCATCTCGTCAAGCATCTCATAGGAATTGTCTGTAAGATCCACAAAATCTCCGCTTTTCAAACGGTGATACTTCTTCTTGCTGCGGTAACTGTTCAGAATATCCAAGAGTTCCTCCGCCGGAAGATCTTCCGTCGCAATATCCAGATTCAGAAGTCCGCTCTTGATCGATACTCCCACGGACATTTTCATCTTCTTCGTTACCTTAAGGTTTGAAAAACGCTTGGTACACTGAACCTCCCCCAGGCCGAACAATGCGTCTAACCCCTTCGCCAGCACCTGGTACATGCATTCCTCATCTTTTCCGCAGTGAAGCTCCTGCTTCTCCCTATCCAACTGAGGGAACCACTGCCTTGCCAGGAAGAGGATCTCCCGTTCCCTGTGTTCTTCCCGCACGATATTCCCGTTCCACTTAACCCCTTCGCTCTCAGGTTTAATAAGCGGAAATTCTGTATCTCCGTAACGCACGCCCGGTTTGCAGGCAATATTATGATCCTCTGCATCCAGATAGAATATGAATTCCGCTTCCGGCGGCAGATACTCTTCGATCTCTTCCTCATTTTCTTCCGTGATATCTACAATATCCCGAATCTGCGGCAGTACGGAATAATAGAACTCACCCAGGTTATTTCTCCCGATCTGAAATGACAGGCTTCCGCCGTCACACTGCTCTGTCAACGGCCGGATACGCTGCAGGAAGCCTTCCTCCATCCTGTATAAGCCGTCTCCCTCAATATAATAAGCCGTCTTCACTCCGTAAAACATATCAGGAAATTCACACTCCACATTGATTCCGTGAAATGTCTTGCTTTTACCTAACAGATTCTTATTAATCGACATAAAAACCCTGGGATTCCTCTCCCGGCAGGTCAGTTCACAGCGCTCCCGGCTGTCCGCATCCCGATTCTCATAGGCTACCGGTTCCCCCGACGCGATCTCATAGAATTGATCCAGACGCCATCCAAAGAGATGCATTTCATTCTTCCTGGCAGCCGACCTCCTGAAATACGGCCCGGATTCCATCAGACGATTTTCAAACTCTCCTTCTTCCAGCACAAGATTTCTTATAAAGGCAATCCACCGTCTCCCCTGCTCAGTAAAATTCTCCAGCCGGTGATTAAGCTCCAGGCTGGTACCATAGCTCCCCATCGCGGAATTTCTTACATCTTCATCTAATTTAAACAGATCTTTCACGAGCAGCATCTTCTTCTGCCCGATCTTAAACGAAACCATCAGCTTGCCGTCTTTTTGAACCAGGCGCGGTACAAGCCGAATACTCTCATCATCCCCCATAACCCCTGAGATCGTCTGGTTGGCGTGATCCTTCTGGAATAAGAAGAGAATCTCGCTCCCCCATATGTCCGTCGCATCTCCAAGGCGGTTCTGTTCCAAATATGCCGCCAACATCTGCAGCGCTGCAGCCACATGCTCACAATTATCCATCTGCGTATAATATCTGTAAAAATTCCCTCCAAACATGCTGCAGCTGCATTCTGCAGATATTGCCTGATCCCTGGAAAAAATAATATGAACCTTGAATCTCTTACCCGCCCCCTTCTCCCTGTCCTTAACTTCGCATTCTATAACTCCCATCGTCTCCTCATAACCGTTGATATAGCCGGTATCTATGCTCTTAAGCACAACTTGCTTCTGTGCCAGAAGCTCTTTCCCCCTTTTCACTGCATCCATTTTAAGATGCAGCGATTCCCTGATCTTCACGATATCAAAATATGTATATTGTTCCATGGTTCTCCTGCTCTTTTGCGTGTTGCCGCATAAATCAGGCTCATTCAGCCCTGATTACAGCTTATGTTTTCTTTAATCATATCACATTTACCGCACAAAGTGCAAAAAAGAGCAGAAAATGCTGAATTTTTCCGCTCTTTTTATGATTATGCAAATTTTGCTTTCAACTCTTCCAGCGCTTTCACAACCGTTGACCTCGGACAAGCCAGATTGAACCTCGCAAATCCGTCTCCCTGCTTCCCGAAGAAGTTCCCGTCATTTGACGCGATATGGCATTCCTCCAGCAGATAATCGTGAAGCTTCTCCGAAGGCACCCCTGTCTTACGGAAATCCACCCACACCAGATAGGTCCCTTCCGGCTTGCACACAGTCAGAGAAGGGATCTCACGCTGCACATAGTCGGTAAAATACTTAAGATTCCCGTTAATATACCGGTTCAGCTCTGCCAGCCATTCTTCCGAGTCATTATAAGCCGCCGTAAGGGCCGCTTCTGCAAATGCGTTATTCTCGGCTGCGTGCGATAATTCCAAGACAGACTTATATCTCTCCCGCAAGGCTTCATTGAAGATAAAGCAATTGGCCACATGGATGCTTGCCAGGTTGAACGCTTTGGACGGGGATGTGCAGACAATACACCTCTCCCTGATATCCTCGGACAGTGTGGAGATGAATGTATGCTCCTGTCCTTCCGAGATCAATTCACTGTGGATATCGTCTGAGATTATGTACAGATCATGTTGTATGCAAATATCTGCAAATGCCTGTAATTCTTCCCTTCTCCATACACGCCCCGACGGATTGTGCGGATTGCAGAAGATCACGGCCTTCGTCTTCCCCGTGATCCGGCTCTCAAAATCATCCAAGTCCATGGTATAATAACCGCCATCATTTTTCATCGGGCTTTCTACCAGAACGCGGTCATTATCATTTACGACCTTAAAGAACGGACCGTATACCGGCGTCATAATGATAATCTCGTCACCTGCTTCTGAGACCGCCTGCACTGCGAAGGACAATCCCATCACAACATTAGGCACATAGCAGATTTCCTCTTTCTTTAACTCCAATCCGTGTCTTCTCTTCATCCAGTTTATGATCGATTCATAATACCGATCCGACAAAAACTGATATCCGAAGGCTCCCTGTCCCGCTATTCTCTGCAGACTCTCCGTGATTGCCGGGGCAACTTCAAAATCCATATCGGCAATCCACATCGGCGTCACATCTGGTGTGACAAAGGGCACATCCCATTTCACACAATTCGTTCCTCTTCGCTCAATACCTTCATCAAAATGATACATCTCTAACCTCCAACATGATGTTTATTCTGCCCGGAATCTTATTCCCCGATCATCATCTTAATGATCTCTTCATTGGTCTCCCTCATTCCTTCCTTGCCGAGACGTCCGACATTCGTGATGGTAGCTTCCACGCCATCTGTCACGATCCCGTCTCCTGCGTAGAACTGCTGCCCTCTCATATACATATTGTAGCCCAGGATACCTGCGTCTACAGAAGCCGCGATCTTGGCTGCACAGGACGCCTTCGCCCCGTCGCACACCATACCGGACACGATCGCCAGTGCATTGACCACCGTATGTACTGCCTCCTCATAACCTCCTCCGCACAGATAAGCAATTCCGGCTCCTGCCGCAGCTCCCGCGCTGACGGCTCCGCAGTACGCAGACAGCCTTCCGATCCCGGTCTTCTGGTGGATCGCTACAAGATTCGACAGTACCAGCGCACGGTATGCCTTCTCCTGCCCGCATTCCTTCTCCTTCGCATATTCCAGAACCGGCAGCGAACAGGTCATTCCCTGATTCCCGCTTCCCGCATTGATAATGACCGGAAGCTCGCAGCCGTTCATACGGGCATCCGATCCCGCTGCCGCCATAGCCTTGGCCCTCGTCCTTACATCCGTCCCATAAGTATCCAGCAGCACACTTCCGATATTCGCACCGTAATCGCCGCGCAGTCCCTCCTCGGCAATGGCCGTATTATATTCGATCTGCCGGTCGATCACTTCCTTGATATCCGCAATGTCCACTGTATTGGCAAAGTCCCAGATGCTCTCCATATCCAGAAGGCTCCTGTCCGTCAGTCCTTCCTCGCTCTCGCCCTCTACCGGAACGGACACAAGTTTCTCGCCGTCCTTTTCGATCAGTACAATGTTGGTATGATAATTGGCAATCCGCACCTTCGCGTAAGATTTTCCCTTGAATACGATCACAATAATATCAAATGTGATCTCATTATCTATATGATCCACGCTGACAGGCACCGTATCGAGGAATTCTACCATCTGTCTGGTCTGTTCCTCAGAAACTTCCGCGATCACTTCCAACTCCCGCTCCGGTTTCCCGGCTATGATCCCCGCCGCCGCTGCCGCCGGTATCCCTTTCAGATGGTTGGTATTAGGAACGATCACACTCTTGACATTCTTAATAATACTTCCGCTCGCCCCAATACTCACCTTATCCGGAATGCATCCTAAGACTTCCCTGGCCTTCGCCGCCGCATAAGCCAGGGCGATCGGCTCCGTACATCCCATGGCCGGAACCAGCTCCTCCTTCAAAATCTGAACATACGCCTGGTACTTCTCATCTGATTTCTGCACAATAATCCTCCTCTGTCCCTTTCGACATTTTTCTTTCATTATAAAAAAACAAAAAGAATTTTTCAACTGTTTACAATCTACTATTTCAAAATAATTAAAAGCTACCAATTTTGACTTTTCTCTCTTAGGCACTAAAATAGCCATAGCTATCTCTTTGCAAAAATACATGTTCCACTTTTTTCAAATCACTCTTGACAATTCCATTTTATTTCACTAAAATATGTTTTGTATCGAACAGTTTTACAGAGAACAATTCGCAATCGAACATTAGGAGGCCATATGAAAAGGCGGGAAGAAAGGATAGGTTTTGAGATACGGCGGCTCGACCACATGCTGGGCAGAAATATGCAGGCCCATGTAAGGGCGGCCGGAATCGACGAGGTCACGCTGATGCACGGCTGGATCATCCGTTACCTGTATACCAATCAAGACAAGGATGTATTTCAGAAGGATATCGAGCAGTATTTTTCCATTGGCAGGTCTACCGTCACGAACATTATACAGTTGATGGAGCGAAAGGGATATATTGCCCGGGAATCCGTAGAACACGACGCCAGGCTTAAGAAAGTGGTATTGACGGAAAAGGGAATCCGCAATCAGGAGATGCTTGAAGATCTGGTCGAGAGTCTTGATACCAGGTTGGTAGACGGGATCACAGACGAGGAGTTATACGTGTTCTACTCAGTGATCGAGAAATTAAAGAGGAATCTTACGAAACAGATATGCTCTGACGGCAGAAAGGAGGAATTTGATGATCCGAACTTTATTGAGTGAAGTAAAAGAATATAAGAGAGCTTCGATTGCGACGCCGCTGTTCATGATACTGGAGGTGCTGATGGAGATGACGATCCCTTTTCTGATGGCTTCGATCATAGACGACGGCGTTAACGCAGGGAACCTTGGACATATCTACAAGGTCGGCGGCATCATGGTGGCGGCGGCTGCTATCGGGCTGCTTGCCGGAATCGCGGGAGGGCGATACGGCGCGAAGGCTTCCGCCGGACTGGCGAAGAACCTTCGCGAGACGATGTTCAACCACATCCAGACATTTTCATTTGCCAACATCGATAAGTACAGCACGGCAGGCCTGGTAACGCGTCTCACAACGGATGTGACCAATGTACAGAATGCTTACCAGATGACCCTGCGTATGTTTACCCGGGCGCCGGCAAGCCTTCTGTGCGCCATGATCATGGCGTTTTGCATCAACGCGCGGCTGTCCAATATCTATCTTGCGGCCGTGGTGATCCTTGGGATTCTGCTGATGCTGATCATGCGCCATGCGACTCAGTATTTTCAGCAGGCATTTCCCAAATACGACGACATGAACGCATCTGTCCAGGAGAATGTCTCTGCGATCCGCGTAGTCAAGGCATATGTCCGCGAAGAACAGGAGACCGGCAAGTTTAAGAAGGCAAGCGAGAACATTTACCGGATATTCATGAAGGCAGAATGCAATCTGGTATATAACGCGCCGCTTATGCAGTTCACAGTCTATAGCTGTATCCTTCTGATCAGTTGGATCGGAGCGAAGATGATCGTGTCCTCTTCGCTGACCACGGGAGAACTGATGAGCCTGCTTGCCTACTGTATGAATATCCTCATGAGTCTGATGATGCTGTCTATGGTATTCGTTATAATATCCATGAGTACGGCAAGTATCCGGCGTATCTCAGAGGTGCTCGGCGAGACCAGTGATATTAAGAATCCGTCCGAACCGATCTATGAAGTGACAGACGGAAGCATCGAATTTCGCCACGTAGATTTTGCATACCGCAGGGACAGTGAGCGGCCGGTTCTTAAGGATATCAATCTTAAGATCCGCTCCGGGGAAGTGATCGGAATCATCGGCGGGACCGGAAGCGCCAAGACCAGTCTTGTGAACCTGATCAGCCGTCTCTACGATGTGACGGACGGAGAGATTCTTGTCGGCGGACGCAATGTAAAGGAATATGATATGGAGGCCCTGCGAAACCAAGTGTCTGTAGTGCTTCAAAATAATGTACTGTTCTCCGGCTCTATCCTTGATAATCTCAGATGGGGCGACGAAAATGCCACGGAGGAAATGTGCCGGGAAGCATGCCGCCAGGCGTGTGCGGATGAATTCATCCGGCAGCTTCCAAACGGGTATGAAACCCACATCGAACAGGGCGGAAGCAATGTATCCGGCGGCCAGAGACAACGGCTCTGTATTGCAAGAGCGCTCCTTAAAAAACCGAAGATCCTGATCTTAGACGACAGCACCAGTGCGGTGGATACGGCTACGGACGCAAGGATCCGCAAGGCATTTTGCGAGGAAATCCCGGACACAACAAAGCTTATTATTGCTCAGCGGATCACAAGCGTCAAGGATGCCGACCGTATTATCGTGATGGAAGAAGGCTGTGTGGACGGTTTTGGAACCCATGAAGAGCTGCTTGCGGGAAATGCCATTTACCGCGAGGTCTATGAATCGCAGACCAACGGCGGCGGAGATTTTGATGAGAAGGCAGGTGAATAGATATGCCGGGACCAATGAACAGGGGACCCAGAGGAGTAAAGCCTCAGGTGAAAAACCCCGTGAAGATATTTAAAAGACTGATGGCCTATGTGTTCCAGTATTATAGGCTTCATTACATAGCTGTGATCGCGCTGATATTCATAAGTGTGATCGCAAGTGTACAGGGCACTATGTTTATGAAGAATCTGATCGATGATTATATTACGCCGTTTCTTCTGACGGATACGCCGGATTTCACACCGCTGACCCGTGCGATCGCAAGGGTAGCCGCATTCTACTGCGTAGGGATCTTCGCTACTTATGCGTACACCCGGATCATGGTAAATGTGACTCAGGGGACACTAAGATCCCTTCGGGATGATCTGTTTGCGCATATGGAACAGCTTCCCATCAAGTATTTTGACACCCATGCCCATGGGGATATTATGTCTGTCTATACCAACGATATAGATACCCTGCGCCAGATGATCAGCCAGAGTATTCCGCAGGTAGTCAGCAGCGCCATCACCATTGTCAGCGTGTTCATCAGTATGCTGATCTTAAATATACCGCTGACGGCAGTAACACTTCTGATGGTTGCCGTTATGATCTTAAGCTCCAAGGCTGCCGCCGGACGAAGCGGCAAATACTTCTTAGAACAGCAGGTGAACTTAGGAGCAGTCAATGGATATATCGAAGAGATGATGAATGGCCAGAAGGTGGTGAAGGTATTCTGCCACGAAGAAGAGAACAAGAAATCCTTCAAGGAACTGAACGACCGTCTGTATGTCAGCACAGACCGCGCCAATACCTACGCCAATCTCTTAGGGCCGATCACCGCGCAGCTCGGCAATATCAGCTATGTAGTCTGTGCGATCGCAGGCGGAGCGCTTGCCCTGAACCATGTGGGAGGATTCACCCTTGGCGGGCTTGCAAGCTTCCTGACCTTCAATAAGAGCTTCAGCATGCCGATCAATCAGGTAAGCCAGCAGTTGAATGCGGTGGTGATGGCAATGGCCGGAGCACAGCGCGTCTTCGATATGCTGGATGAGGAGGCCGAGCAGGATCAGGGATATGTGACACTGGTCAACGCCTCCGAAGAGAACGGACAGTTAACGGAAAGCGCTGCAAGAACCGGAAGATGGGCGTGGAAGCATACCCACCAGGCGGACGGCAGCACAGACTATGTAGAAGTACGGGGCGATGTGGTATTCAACGGAGTAGATTTTGGTTATAACGACGACAAGATCGTACTCCATGACGTGAAACTCTTCGCCGAACCGGGACAGAAGATCGCATTTGTCGGCTCTACCGGCGCCGGCAAGACAACGATCACGAACCTGATCAACCGATTCTACGATATTCAAGACGGGAAGATCCGCTACGACGGCATCAACATCAACAAGATCAGAAAATCCGACCTGCGCCGTTCTCTTGGCATCGTACTCCAGGATACCCATCTGTTCACCGGAACCGTGAGGGAGAATATCCGTTTCGGCAAATTAGATGCGACGGACGAGGAAGTGATCGCAGCGGCAAAGCTTGCCAATGCGGACGGATTCATCCGAAGGCTTCCCAATGGGTATGACACCATGCTGACCGGTGACGGCGCGAACCTAAGCCAGGGACAGAGACAGCTTCTTGCGATCGCCCGCGCCGCGGTAGCTGATCCGCCGGTGCTGATCCTGGATGAAGCGACAAGCTCTATCGATACCAGAACCGAACGGATCGTACAGGACGGTATGGATAAGCTGATGAATGGCAGGACTACCTTTGTGATCGCCCATAGGCTGTCGACAGTGCGCAATTCAGATTGTATCATGGTGCTGGAACAGGGACGGATCATTGAGAGGGGAACACATGAACAGTTGATCGAAGAGAAAGGGAAATATTATCAATTGTATACCGGGAATGCGATCAGTGCTTAATCTTGAAACATTTCACATTCAATGGTATTATAACAATGCAAAGGGAAAGCACCCACTCCAAAGTGGATGCTCCGAGTTTAGGTTAATGATTGTCCTTACGGACACCGCCTATCCTGTTGGCAGACAGGATAGGCGTTTTTATTATCGTTTGTTTCTCTTATCGAGAAAGGCAAGCAAGTTTTCCTTCTGGCATCATTATAGTACATTATTTACCAATAGGAAAAAAATCATTGGCTAACGAAGCAGACTATAATATCTTATGATTTTGTCGATATTTGTCAATAAAATAAATTTGACGACTATAGAAATTCGTAGTATTATGTATAAAAGAAGGGCGGCGATAATTAAATGACTAATACAATTGATATTAATAACATATCTGCTTATTTAAATAAAATTGTCAAAATCTCTGATCTCAGCTCAATCTACGATCTATGGATGATACTCGTCCGTCCGCTCAATTCTAACCTATCTGATGATGAAGGTATTCTGTCCTTTATTGGGAAAGAACCCAACGAAGAATCTTATTCCCTTTACAACAAAGGGGATGCCATTATCCCTATTTACAACGACAGCATTGAACTGGAAAGTGATATTTATTATGAAGAATAGCTATATCAAATCGTACTTGAATTGCCACAATGAATTCCGTGCATTTGCTTCCTTATATTTATTTGGAACTCTATTCACGAATGTTAATGTAAAGATAGATACTGGCTGCAGTTCCACAACATTTTTAACCTCCAAACTGGGACTGCCAAAAGCGGAATCCCAAAGATTGAAATTACACGACTGTAATGATAAGTCTATTAAGAAAATAATTTCATTTGGCGTCAATGATAGTAAAGCATTTCGTGAAAAATCATTATTAGCATTTCGAACTCATCAGTACGAACATCTAACTTGTGTTTCTTTCGTTCATAAAATCAAGAATCTGGAAATCGCAGGGACTCCCACCAAAAATTCTGAAGTAAAAGTTAATTATGACAGAACCGGAAATATTCTAATTGGTATGGATATTATTTCAACATGGGATACACATATCGGAAAACTCAACTACCACCGTCTGAAGACGGTGGGTTGTTGTGGTCTAAAGACCACTT
>OFGA01002360.1_pt1 | contig 11709 bp, 10 predicted proteins | sample 1521471 | NCBI WGS metagenome assembly OFGA01 (sample SAMEA3504086, study PRJEB24116) | mouse gut metagenome | biome: mouse gut; feature: mouse-associated habitat; material: faeces | place: Denmark | collected 2011
TTACATCAAATACTTTTGAAATACTATACGCCAGCATCATAGAGGGATTATAGCGATTCCGCTCAAGCTGCATAATTGTTTGCCTTGAGACATTCACCAGATCAGCAAGTTCTTGCTGCGTCATTCTCTTTGTGGCCCTGAACACATGAATTTTACTTTCAAACTGATATTTATTTTTTGACAATGGCTCGCCGCCTTTCTTTTCCATATTTTGCGCTGACATAAAAGCCCATAAACTTCAGCGCTCCCTCGATAAATTGAAAATATCGCTTAGTAAAAAAATATACCATACCCAGGCAAGAAAATCAATCAGCACCGTACTTCGGTTTGTGCCAAGTGTTAGTTGACACAAATTCTGTAAGAATATATTTTATTTTTGGAGTAAGTGTTTTTATCTTTTTGTTCGTATTATTAATGACGGATCAGATAAATACACTGTTGGAGAAAGAGGTATCTACATTGAACGATAAAAAAATAATTTCAGAAATGATCCATGGGGATGAGCAAATGTTGGCGTTTGCTGTACGGAAATATTCAAGACTCCTTTGGAAGATCGCGGCATCTATTTTAATAAATGCGGCTTCAGCTCAGGATGTGGAGGAATGTATAGCGGACGTATTCATTTATTTGTGGCAGCATCCCGAAAAATATGATCCTGATAAAGCAAAACTGTCTTCATGGCTTTCAATGATCGCAAGGTCAAAGGCAATTGACAGATATCGTCAGATCGTCAAAAAAAGAGAACTGCCAATAGAAGAAATTGCAGTTGAAAGTCTGATATGTGCTGAAATAACGGAAACTGATGCGGAAAAAGAAAAGCTTTTGTCCTGTATCGAAGAACTTGATGAAAAAGAAAAGGAACTGATTATCAGACGGTATTACTATGAGCAAAAGCCGGCGGAGATTGCGGTGGTGCTGGATATACCAAAGAAGCAGGTGGAAAACAAATTATACTATGTGAAACAAAAGTTGAAAAAAATGATGGAGTAATGAAAAGGAGAATCCAAATATGGAAAAATATAGCAGGAAAAGTCTTAGGAATATACAGATGATCGTTCAAGATAAAACAGGAGCGGCCATTATCACGGCCAGGAAAATGACTGGGCATAAAATTGGACAAATGGCGCTTTTAGCAGGGTGCCTATTGTGTTCTGTGATGTTATGTGCTTTTGCATACGCAAAATTTTCAGGCTTAAACGGGGATGAAGCAGGATTTGCATCGGCATATCAGGGCAATGGCAGATTTGAAATTGTTGTTATGAACTATTCAGACAGAGAACTAAAGCTGCAAGACAATGTGAAGGTCATGCAGTGGTCGACTGGTGAAGAGGTAGAAGGGGATCATGAGAAGATCAGGATATCGGGCATGACGATACCGCCCCACGCTCAGGGGATCATTACCATTGACATAGCAGAAGGCTATGATGTGGAAGCGATGAAAGAAAATTTACAGGACGGAGACTGGTATTATTTTCTCCTGACAAATAACAATTTTGTTTTTGGGCAGGATTGGATGTGTTCCTTTGATTTTGAAGAGCGATCGACAGCGGAGGTGGAATACAAGCTGGCAGAGGCAGGAAAGGCAAGGGCCGGAAGGCGGGATGCGGACGAGCGGGAGTATGATACAGGCAATCTGATCTACTCAGACTGGCTCTGGCCAACAGAAAGCCCAAAGGTGTCGGCTTTTTATGGCAGGCAAAGAAATGGAACTTATTCGGATCATATTAATATTGCCGGAACAGCCGGGGAAGCGGTATATGCAGTTGCCGACGGGGTGGTCGTGGAGACGGCATATGAGAGTGTTTACGGAAATAGTATTGTTGCGGACTTAGGAAATGGGATTGTGGTCAAATATGGGCATTTACAGGAGGTAACCGTGTCAGAAGGCGATAAGATACAGCAGGGGCAGATCATTGCAACACTCGGACAGACCGGAATGGCAACAGGTCCTAACCTGTCATTTGCGGTGACCGTTCATGGAGAAGAAGTTAACCCGTTGATGGAAGAGTAGGAGAAACTTAGCGATGAAAAAAATATTTGTTCTTATGGCATTAGCCGTATTTTTAACTGGCTGCGGTAAAACGGGCAGTTTGGATGTGATTGGTGAAATTCAAATTGAAACGATCGAAAATAGTTCTGATGATGCTTTTCATAACTCTCTCGATCCTTCTTTTGAAGAAAGAAACCTGGAGATACTTGCTGAATGTAAAAATAGAAAGATTGAACGGTCAATTGATACGGCAATCGGCGCCACGCTGCTCATCAATGCACAGGCCAGCGTGGATGGGATAACCGGAGTCAGTCAGTATGAATATGTTTTAACAGATATTACCGAGGAAATGCGGACAGATCTTTTTAAATCGGTATTCTCAGAAAAATCGGATAGGGCAGAGTATGATGAAAGGAATGATGTGTGGACGTTGGAAATTGATGCTAAGATAAGGAATTATTTTCTGTATCAGATCAGTTATTCCAATGGTGGCACTAACATTCCAGGAGAGCAGATTATCATACTGGAGAACAGGTATTATGACCTGTACCCATTTGAAGATAACCGTTTGAGGTCCGCATCAGACAGTACGGTTGATTTAACTTTGGATGACGCAGTGGACCGGTGTGGTTTGATAGTGGATTCCATAACAAATACCGGTGATTATGCAGCGGACTATGTCCAGGCATATGGAAATAATGGAAGGCGCCCTTATCTGAAAGTGGTGTTTAAGCGTATACTGGATGGTATGCCGGTAACAGCATACAATGATATGCGATTTTTGATTGATGATGATGGTGTTGAGAAGGTGACGGGTTCTGTGTTTTCTGTGAGAGAGATTGGATTGGAAAAAACGCTTCTTTCATTGGATGAAGCTGTCAGAAGACTACAGGAGCAAGCGGTTTTACTGGATTTAGAGGGAGAAAGTCAAATGACAATTTCCGAGATTACGTTGGAATATGTGGTGATCATTTCTGATGATGGAAGGATATTGATTACACCTGTCTGGAGATTTTTGCTTGGGAAGGATGAGGACGAGAGGAATTTTTTGCGCCAGAAGATACTTGGCATTGATGCTGTTACGGGGGAACTGATTTGGGAAGAACGGGGAGAGACAATGTGAGAAAAATGTAATGAACTTTGATCATTTGGGAAGGAAGAAGGAGACTGGCATTGATTCTAAGTCTTGCAGTTGTATATGTACGGCCAAGTGTGCTACAATAATGTTATCGTTTTATTGTAACCAGTCAATTATCACAAATAAGCACCCGACAGAGTGCAAATGGAGATCGTGATGAAAAACATCAGCCGTAAAAACTGGGTTTTGATCTGGGTTCTGGGCATGACGGGGCAGATCTGCTGGAACATCGAAAACTCATGGTTCAACAACTTTGTATATGACAAGATCGCCCCGGAGCCTGCCATCGTTTCCTGGATGGTGGGTGTCAGCGCCGTGGTGTCCACATTCTGCGCATTTTTGGTGGGAACCTGGGGAGACAGGAAGGGGAAGCGAAAGCCCTTTATCTGCATTGGTTATATTTTTTGGGGGCTGTTTACGTTCCTGTTTGGCGCTACGGAAATGATTCCCAAAAACCCGCTTTTTATTGCGGCGGCAGCGGTAGTCCTGGCGGATGCCGTAATGAGCTTTTTTGGCTCTGTGGGGAATGACGGCGGTTTTTCTCCCTGGACGACGGATATTTCCAATGAGAAAAACCGTGGAAAGCTGGGCGGAGCTTTGGCCGTGATGCCTGTGTTTGCCACCATCTTCGGGGCGGTGGTTTCCGGTATCCTGATTGAGAAGCTGGATTTCTTCGCTTTCTTTGGGTTGATGGGTGGAATTGTGGCGGCGGTAGGCGTATTTTCCCTGTTTACTTTGGATGATTCCCCAACCCTTGTTCCCAAACAGGATGAAAAAGGGTTTTGGCATCAGTTTTTATCGGTGTTTCACTGGAAGACCGTCCGGGAAAACCAGGAATTGTTTTGGGTGTTTATTGTGATGACGGTATATTTTATTGGCTTTAATGTTTATTTTCCCTATATTACCATTTATTTTGTAAACTATTTGGGGTATGACTACGGGATGACAGGCATCATCCAGGGGGCAGGGCTTTTGGCGGCGTCCGTTTTGACGATCCCGGCTGCAAAGCTGATTGACAAAGGGAAAATGCCGACGGTGATTCTGGGCGCTCTGGTCTGCAACACGGCGGGGCTTATGCGGGTCAGCGTGTCACAGATGTTCCCTATTTTACTTATGGGTGTGTTCGGCGCAGGAATTGGCTACATTCTGGTGCTGCAGACGCTGACCGCATGGATGAAAAATCTTTACCCACAGGAACAGCGGGGGCAGTTTGAGGGAATCAAACAGATTTTCTTTGTCTGTATCCCCATGATCGCAGGCCCTGCCATTGCAACGCCGGTAATCAACCGCCTTGGGGTTGAAAAGGAAGTAAACGGCGTATTGGGGATGGTTCCTGCCCCAAGTTTATTTTTTGTTTCCGCGGTTTTGACATTGTTTACTTTGATCCCGTTATTGATGGCAGCCAAACATAGCAAAAGGAGGAATCACGCATGGAACGAGAATTGTTAGAAAGAGGCCCGGTACTGGATAAAAAAGGCCGTCCTGTTCCGGGATATTCTAAAAGAAGTACATTGGTCTATGACCGGAAAGCCATCAAGGCGCCGCCATGGCGGATCAAGGAGTGGGATTTTTACCAGATATCCAATGACCACCTTTGCTTACAGCTTACAATTGGACATGCCGCTTATGCGGGGCAGGTGAGCGTGATGCTGTTCGATTTTAAAGAGGGGAAAAAGTATCTGGATGTATGCCGGACCTTGGCGCTGCCCTTTGGTTCTTTGCATATGCCAGCCGATGCGGAAAAAGACCACAGGCTGGTCTATTCCCATAAAGGGTTTCCCAACAAATATGGAAACAGTGGGATCTATATGGGTTTCCAGGTGGTTTCGGGAAAGAGGCTCCTGACCTGCCAGTGGAAAGATTTGGAGATCTCCATCAGGCTGGAGCGGGAAAACCCGGATTCGCTGGTGGTGAATCTGCCCTTTGATGAATATGCCCATGCGTTTTATTATAATCACAAGATCAATTGTATGACGGCGGAAGGGTATGTGAGGACTCATAAGCATGAGTGGCGGTTTGACAAAAAGGATTCTTTCGGTATTTTGGACTGGGGAAGAGGCGTGTGGCCTTTTCATAACGAATGGTATTGGAGTAACGGAAGCGGCTGGCTTGAGGGGGAAATGTTTGGCTTTAATTTAGGGTGCGGATTTGGGAATACCGATATTGCCAGCGAAAATATGCTCTTTTATAAAGGGAAATCCCATAAATTGGGGAAAGTGGATTTTGAGCTGGGGAAAGCGTATATGGATCCCTGGCATCTGCATGACCGGGAAGGACGGCTGGATCTTTGGCTTACCCCTGTTTATGACAGGGAGACGATGATAAAGCTGCTTTGGGTGGATAACCATTGCCATCAGATGTTTGGCAGCTTTTCGGGAAGTGTGGTGTTAGATGACGGAAGCAGGCTCCAGGTAAAGGATGTCATTTCCTTTGCGGAACATGCGGTGAATAATTGGTGATTTTCATACCCGTTTAGGAGGTGTTTCGCGCCATTTAGGCTGATCTCCTGGAATTTTTGCCGATATAAGAAATAGGCAAAAGCGGAAAGGAGAAAGAAAATGGCGCTTAATGGAATTGGAACAGGGAACTATATGGGAGAAACTTACAAGGAGCGTTTGGATGCGATCACAGATCCAAATGCAAGGAGTGCTTTTCAGGCAGCATATGCCAAAAAGATGGCGGGCGGTACAGATTATATTTCAACCATCAGTAAGGCGTATAACACGGGAAAACCCGGGGCTGCGAACTTTGAGGATGCGTTCCCGCAATATGATGTGATAACCCATGTGGGGAATGCCAATATTTCTGCGGGCAACTGGCAGAGAAATGATTTCCCGTTTTGGAAATATTTTGATAAAAACACAAGTGCGGATGCCTTGAATGACTGGAGGCCTTCCGGGGCAAATCCGCCCCAGACCCGTGGCGATTTGCAAAGGAATTACGGCAGTGTGGGGTCCGGTAGAATTGCAATTCTTGTGCCGGAGAGCCTTCAGGCTAAAATGGACGCAGACCCTGCTTATGCACGGCAGATCATGGCAAAGGTGCAGGAGTGGAAAGAGGACTATGACCGCGGGGATAATACGGTGGCTGCCGGTTATGGCATGAATGTGGCGGAGCACCAGGCGGAAAAAAGCTATGTGTTTGATCTGGATGAAAACGGGGATGTGCGTAATTGTACCGTTACCAGCGGCGGGGGGAAGATTGTAGGGCCCACCGAAGAAGAACAGCGGCAGTTTGAGGCGGAGCAGAAGGCAAAGTGGAAGCGGCGGGTCAAATATATACAGATTTTGAAGGAAAGCGCCGCCAAGCATAAAATGCAGGAGCAGGAAAACCTGCGTTTATATCAGGAAAAGACGGTCAGGAGAATGTCACCTGCCAATTCTGATGTTTATGGCTAAAAACGACAGTGCGCCAAGGTGCGGCACTTGCCATCCGCTGGCTTTGCGATGAGGAGGCAAAGAGCGGCAGGTATATCCGGCTTGTTGTTTCCGATACGGCGCAGATTCCTGATTATATCCAGATGCATAATGCTTCCTTATTTGAGTGAGAAAAAGAGGAGATTTCCCGGTTTGCCAGTCAGTGTGGGGAATTTATGATGGGAAAGATGACGCCCGGAACGGAAAAACAGCGCTTAGAAAAGCTGGGCAAGTGGCTTGATCGAACAGATGGGCATCACTAAATGACAGGAATTTCAATCTGTACAATATAGTCATCGATCCGGTCAATGACAGTCTCATTGATTCCCTTTTCATAGGAAAAGCCGGACAATTCCAGTCCGTTTTGCCTGGCATATTCAAGGATCTCCCGGTAACGCATAGGAATCCCATCCCAGGCGCCTTTGTGGAAAGCTCTGATATATTTCCCCTTTGGCTGGATATGGAGTTCCTCTTTTTGATTCAGGGAAGGGATTTCTATGAACAGTTTTGTATAATCATCAAAATTGCCGTTAAGCAGACTGGCAGCGGGGATCATGGAGCCGTAAGAGGCGTCATGGAGACGGCCAAGCTGGTATTTGGCTGTTTTGGCAGTGATCAATTCCACTTCTTTTTCAAAGGAAATGTTCTTCTCGATATCTACCGTCACCAGATACCGTTCTTCTTTTTCTATGATACTGATTTCTGATAAGTCCATGGTTAAAAGGGTGGTCATATCCTGATAGTGGTTTTGGAGGGTTTTCCTGATCGCTTTTAAGTGCATGATCTGCAGGTCAAGGCCGGAAATCTTTTCTTTTAGAAGGCGTTCCATGTTTTTGGCGGAGCGGTTTTTCATGAAATCCTGTATTTCCGGTATAGAAACATCCAGTTCCCGCAATAGAAGTATGGTTTCCAGTATAGGGCTTTGGTGATAATTGTAACAGCGGTATCCGTTTTCCGGGTTTATGGCAGCAGGCCTGAAAAGCCCGATCTCATCATACCACATCAAGGTTTTCTTATTGATTCCGTGCAGGGCGGCGAATTGGCCGATCGTAAGCAGTTTTTCGTTTTTATCCATGGTGCGAACCTTTCTCAATTGCAAGAAATATTTACAATTAATGATACAATTACGGTTTTGTTTATGATACTATATACAAAAAGAAAGTACAAGGCATGGCGGCGATGTTTTGACGGCTGCAGGGCACATTAGGAGGAGTTATGGGAAAAAGAGCTTATTTTATGCGCATGTTCTTTTTAGGGATCATGGGCATATTTGTACTTGGCGGCTGTGCGGGGAAAGACGATACACAGAGGGAACAGGAGCTGTCACGGAGCGAAGAAGGACAGGAAACGGTCAAAATTGAGCAGATCGGGGAGCCGGAAATAACTCCGGAGAATTTGACGGAAGATACGACGAAAGAGCCGGAGATCAAAGAAGCGGACTGGTCAGGGTATTTTGACGGTATCAATGGGGCAGCGGTGCTTTATGATGCTGATTCTATGGAGTATCAGGTGTTTAACAGGGAACTGGCAGAGACGAGAAGATCCCCTTGTTCTACCTTTAAAATCGTCTCTTCCCTGATCGCTCTTGAAAATGGGATCATGGATCCGGAAGATTCTATGCGCTCATGGAGTGGAGAGATATTCTGGAATGAAGACTGGAACCGGGATCTTGACTTTGACAAGGCGTTTAAGGCGTCATGTGTCTGGTATTTCAGGGAAGTCATAAATGACATTGGACCGGAGCTGATGCAGCAAGGCGTAGATCAGCTTCTGTACGGAAACCGGGATATTTCTGATTGGGAAGGACGGGAAAATACCAATAATAACAACAGGGCTTTGACAGGTTTTTGGCTGGAATCCTCGCTGCTTGTTTCGCCGAAGGAGCAGGCAGAGGTAATGGAGCGCATCTTTGGAAAAGATTCCGTTTATTCGGAGAAAACGCGGGATGAGTTAAAAAAGGTGATGCTGGTGGAAGAGAGCGGATCGGATATCTTAGTGTATGGAAAGACCGGAATGGGAAAAACGGAAGGTGTCGTGGTGGATGCCTGGTTTACCGGATTTGCCCAAAAAGAAGGAGAAACTATTTATTTTTGTGTGTATTTAGGCAGGACGGACGATAAGAATGTATCCAGCGCCGGGGCAAAGGAAATTGCAATCCGGCTGGTAGAGGATTATTTTAACGGGCTTAGCGGGTGAGCAAAGCCCGTTTGCCGTTTAGGGCTGGCGTTTCAATTCAAATGAAATCTTAAATTACAATGTTACGTCATTTTGGAAGCTCCATTTTCTGATGACAGGAAAACCAGGATTTGCTATACTGATAACGTAAAATAACATAAAATATAAAGGGGACTACGATATGGGAAACAAAGTGCAAATGGGGTTGATTGGGATTGGAAACAGGGGAAAGGAGCTGCTTAAAACGGTCTTTTTAGAGCACCCTGATGTGGAATTTGCAGCGGTTTGTGACAAATATGAGGATCGGTGCCGGGAAGCCGTGGCAATTATTGAAGGCAAAGGAATGAAATCTCCCAAAATGACGACAGATTACAGGGAAGTTCTCCGAATGCCGGAGATTGACGCCGTGATCATATGTACGTCATGGGAAACTCACATTGAGATGTGTATTGAGGCCATGAAGGCAGGCAAATATGCAGGCATTGAAGTCGGCGGGGCTTACTCTATCAGGGAATGCTGGAAGCTGGTAGAGGTTTATGAACAGACGGGCGTTCCCGTAATGTTTATGGAAAACTGCGTATATGGACGGGATGAAATGATGGTCGCCAACATGGTGCAGCTTGGGGTATTAGGGGAGATCGTGCACTGCGAAGGCGGATACTGCCATGATCTGCGGGAGGAGATATCCTTTGGCAGGGAAAACAGGCATTACCGCCTATCCAATTATATTCACAGGAATACGGAAAACTATCCAACTCATGAGCTGGGGCCGATTGCCAGGATCCTGCATATTAACAGAGGCAACAGGATGCTCACGGTTTCTGCCATGTCATCAAAGGCAGCAGGGCTTAAGGAGTATATTAAAAATAAAAAACCGGATGATACAAAACTGGCAAATACCGAATTTAACCAGGGTGATGTGGTAAATACCATGATCAGATGCTACAACGGGGAAACCATCCTGCTTACACTGGACACCACACTGCCGCGGTATTACTCCAGAGGATTTACCGTCCAGGGAACGAAGGGGATGTACAAGGAAGAAAACGGATCTTTGTTCCTTGACAATGAGGAAGCGGCAAAAGACCACTTTCATTGGAAGAAGCATTGGGGGAATATAGAAAAATACCGGGAAAAGTATGAGCATCCGTTATGGAAAAAGTACCTGCTGGATGGGGTGAAAAAGGGGCATGACGGAATGGACTACCTTGTTTTTTGTGATTTTGTATCGTGTGTAAAAGAGCGTGGACCGGTGCCGATCGATGTATATGACGCAGCCAGCTGGATGTGCATTTCCGTATTAGCGGAGCAGTCTATCGCTATGGGGGGCCAGCCGGCAGCCGTTCCGGATTTTACCAATGGAAAGTGGATGAATAGGATATAGGAAATTTTTTCTCCTGAATTTTTGTTCGCTATTGACTGTACTGTTACTGTGCGGTTTATGATACTTGATACAGGATATGCATGCAGGATCAAAACAAAAATCCAGGAGGAAAAAATAATGGAAAATCAAAACGTATATTTAAAACCTGTCACTTTAAGAAATATTTTGAAATTTGCCATACCGACCATAGCCATGACGGTCTTTATGTCTTTTTACACGATGGTAGATGGTTTGTTTGTGTCAAATTTGATCGGAACAAACGCACTGTCTGCGATCAACCTGACTGCACCCATCATTCAGCTTGTCACAGCAGTCTCTACCATGCTTGCCACCGGGGGCAGTGCGGTGATTATGAAAAAGATGGGGGAGCAGAAAAGTAAAGAGGCAAAGGAAGATTTTACATTCCTGATTTTGGTGAATGTAGTGGTGGGGATTTTCATGTGTGCCCTGGGGTATTTGGCAATGGACCGGATTTTTGCGGGGATGAACCTTTCGGCGGATGTGGAAGGATATTGTGTGGAGTATTTAAGCCGCTATCTGATTTTTACTGTGCCGATTCTTTTAATGAATAATTTTACGCTTTACATGATCGCCAGTGAAAAGGCAGCTCTTTCTCTTGTCTGCTCTGTCACAGGGGGCATCCTTAACATGGTGCTTGACTATGTGTTTATTGCTGGGTTTGGCATGGGCATTTCCGGTGCGGCCATTGCCACAGGGCTTGGGTATTCTGTAACGGCGGTGGCAGGTTTGATTGTGTTTAGCCGGAAAAAGAGCCTTCTGCACTTTAGTAAGCCTGTGTTCAGGCTGAAAGTCCTTGCAAGTGCGGCCACAAACGGGTGCTCGGAAATGGCAACTGCCCTTGTCACCGGTATCATTACCATGATGTTCAACTGGACCATGCTCCATTACGTGGGAGAAGATGGTGTTGCGGCTGTGACCATCATCATGTATGTGTTGATGTTTGCCAGTTCTTTATATACGGGGTACTCTTATGGGGTAGCGCCTATGCTTAGCTTTTACTATGGGGAGCAGAACCATGGGAAGTTAAAAAAGCTGGTGTCGGTAAGCTTTCGGGTGATCGCATGTATATCCGTAGTGACGGTTGCGGCTTCCCTTGTGCTGACCAAGCCGCTGGTGTCTGTATTTGCCCGTCCGGATAACCCGGTGTATGGCCTGGCGGTGACAGGGAACAGAATTTGCACGATTGCTTTATTTTTCATCGGTTTTAATATTTTTGCCAGCGGGATGTTTACGGCGTTGTCTAATGGGGTGGTTTCGGCGGTGCTTGCTTTTTCCAGGTCTTTTGTGTTTATGCTGATCACCATGATCCTGCTCCCGCTTATTTTTGGCGTGAACGGTATCTGGCTGGCAACGCCGGTGGCGGAGCTGATGGCCCTTACTTTGTCGGTGTTTATGTTTTTGAAATACCGGAAAAGATATTTTCCCAAAGAAAGAAATTCGTAAGAATTAATCAATAAACAGGTCTTGTCAAGGCATTCCCCTTCATCCGGCTCGTTTGTGTTATATGTGACCCGGCCGTCGCTTCCAGAAAGCTGTCATCCTTCTGGTGCGAGCGCCCATTTCTTCAGGTGCGCCTTCAGCTTCT
>OFGA01002361.1_pt1 | contig 11709 bp, 8 predicted proteins | sample 1521471 | NCBI WGS metagenome assembly OFGA01 (sample SAMEA3504086, study PRJEB24116) | mouse gut metagenome | biome: mouse gut; feature: mouse-associated habitat; material: faeces | place: Denmark | collected 2011
CCCCCTGCCGTAATTGATGATCTCTTCCACTGTGGCATGACCGGAAATCATGCGGCGCAGCGCGGCATCGATGATCAGTATCTCATGGATGGCTGTCCGTCCCCTGTAACCGGTATTATTGCACTGGGCACATCCCATGCCTCTCCTGATGCGCTTTACATCCTCTCCCAGCAGTTTGCGCTCTTCGGAAGTGGTATCCACCTCCTGGCTGCAGTTGGTGCAGACCTTGCGCATCAGACGCTGTGCCACAATGCCCACCAGGGAGTTGGCTACCAGATAAGTTTCCACCCCCATGTCTTCCAGACGTACAATGGTTGACGCCGCGTCGTTTGTGTGCAGCGTGCTTAAAACCACATGCCCGGTGATAGCCGCGCGGACGGATATTTCTGCCGTTTCACCGTCTCGGGTCTCTCCCACCATGATAATATCGGGATCCTGCCGCAACAGTGCCCGCAGTCCCATATCAAAGGTCAGACCTGCCACCGGGTTTACCTGGGTCTGGTTAATGCCCGCCACATTTTTCTCCACCGGATCCTCTATGGTAGAAATATTCACCATCCTGCCGGAAAGGTATTCCAGAATCATGTACAGTGTAGTGGACTTACCGCTTCCGGTGGGCCCTGTAATATAGATAATTCCGTTGTTGCTGCCAAGCATGGGCAGAAATTTCCGGTAACTTTCGTCGTCCATGCCGAACTGATCCGAATAATCCAGCCTGCCCGAAGAAGTGAGCAGACGCATCACGGCTTTCTCCCCGAACACTGTGGGCATCATGGATACACGGATATTTACATAGCCGTTTTCCGTCCTCACACGGAAATGCCCATCCTGGGGAAGCCTTTTCTCCGCGATATCCAGATTTGCCATGATCTTGATGCGGGCAACCAGGGGCTGGTGTACATTGCGCTGGAGAGTCACATACTCCAATATCACGCCGTCAATTCTCATACGGACTTTTGTCTCCCGGTCAAAAGGTTCTATATGAATGTCACTGGCGTTACTCTTTATGGCCCTTTCCACCAGGCTGTTCAGCAGATGAATAATGGGTGCCTCTTCCTCCACATTTTCCAGATCCGTCAGCGCCAGATCCTCCAGCTCGTCGGGCCCAAAACCTGCGTTTGCCTGAGTGGCCGCCTGTTTTGCGCCCACTTCCGCAAAATAATAGGATATGGCCTGGCGCAGGGGCTTTTCCTCGCTGAGGCTGATCTGCAGATAACATCCGGTCTGCTGGCGCACTTCCTCCAGGGCAAAATAATTCAGCGGATCGTTTGTCACCAGAACCATGGTCCGGTTTTTGACACTGATGGGAAGAAACAGATTTTTCTCTGCAAGTTCCTTATCCACCATTGCCACGGCTTCCAGGTCCACCTGCATGGATGCCACATCCACAATTTCCAGCTCCAGCCTGCTGGCCAGCGCCTCCAGCACCTGCTGCTCCGTCACAAAATGGAGTGCAATCAGAATCTGCCCCACACGCATGTCCCTGTGATCCCTCTGGTAAAGGAGCGCTTCATCCATCTGCCTGGCATCCACATATCCCCTCTCTGCCAGTATTTCCCCGATCCTCAGATTTGTCCTCAATGTAACTACCTCCTGTTCCTGTTTCCCGCCATCCTGCAAACATATTTTCCGGCCGCGGACCTACCTTTCATCCGTTTCCACCGCTTCCCTGTCATACATATATACAGCCAGTGTGAACTCCGCCAGGGACTCCGTCACTGTCTGCAGGTCGGAATCCAGATATACATTCTCCCCCATATGCAGGCTTCTGATCTGTACTGCCGGGTAATTCTGCGCAATTTCGTCCATGAAGGCAGACAACTTTCCCTTCTCGCCCCGCAGCACCATGTTGACCGTTGCAGTCAGCATATATTTCTCAGAGACAATCCCTGTCTGCTCCGATACCTGTCCGTACAGATATGCCTCGGGAATGGCCGGACTGGCCCCCTCTATGGACATGGACACTGGAAAAAGCCCTCTCTGCAGCGCAAGTCCTGTCAACAGTTCATCCAGGAGACGGTTTTCCATATTTTCATAATAGACAGAAGAAATTTCTGCCAGGCGTTCCCTGTGTTCCCCAATCGCTTCTTCCATAAAAGCCGCCGTATCCATGACCGCCTGCATCTCATCCATCTCTTCCTGGAGCAGCTCCGCCTGCATCCGGTTCTCCTGATAGCGTCCGATTCCCGGCATAATGACAAAACGGACCATGACAAACACAATCAGCACACTGAAACATATCTTCAACAATAAAATATCCCTGCTGGTCAGCTCCGGTCTCATCCGGCGTCACCTCCTCCCTGCACGCTCTCCGCAATTTTCCCTTCCAGGGTGCAGGAAAGCGATAAAATATACCACTCGTTTTCATAAACATAACCCGTGTAATCCACGGTGTGGAACAGACCCGTATTCTGAAGCTTCAAAATATAGTCCGGAATGTCGATTACCTGCCGGCTGCTGGCGTCAAAGGTCAGAATCCCTGTCCTGGTGTCATATCCCGTAATCAGCAGTTCCGTCTGCATTCCCCCCACATTTTCGATTTTACGGAAGACATCACTGGAAAAATCCGGGTAAACCGAAAGATTCTCACTTGCGCGCTCCACCGCCCCAATGGCGCTTTTCAGCTCCTGCAATGTCTCCTGCAGGGAAAGCGCCTCCTGATACTGCTCCTGAATTTCCGGATCCTCTATCCACTCTTCCATGGCAGCCCTCTCTTTTTCCGCACGGAAATTCGCAGCTGCCACAAATCCCGTGGCAATCAGGCAGACTCCAAACAAAATTCCCGGTACCAGAAATTGGCCCGCTACATTCCCGGCCTTTTTCTCTTCTTCCGCAGACAACAGGCCCGCCCGGTGCAGGTTGATCCTTTTCTCCCGTCCGCCCTCCCGGATCAGGGCTCCCAGGCAGGGAAGCCAGTCCGAGGCATCTTCCCCCGATGGAACCGACATCTTCTGTCCCAGTTCCATGGGAAAGACCTCCAGCTGCATATTGTGAATCCCCTCCACACTGACCTCGAAAATGGTCTCCTGACAGCCGGCATAGTAGACCTCCGTGATGGGAATGTCCCTCTTTCCCGCAGCATAAAACTGAAGAATACCCGATATACTCCTGACAATCTCCGTCCCGAAATCCAGGGTTCCCGGTTCGCTGAACAGTCTGCTCCGCGTGGAATATAAGTAACGGCCGTTCTGGCACAGCACACTGGTCATGCTCCCCTCTTCAAAGAAAAGATAAATCGCCGTGCGGTTCCGGTAACTGTCCAGCCTCTTGAGTATACGCAGATAGCCTTCCATGGGAACCGTGATCCCGCTGACAGATATGCCGCTTTCTTTGCAGATTTCCGCAAAACGCTCCAGGTTTGTGCTATCCACGCCTCCCGCACAGATATCCGCGCTCCCCTTCTTTTCTTTATGTACAATGGAATAGTCCGCGATCTCGTTCCGGAAGCTGTCGCGCACCTCCTTCTGCGCCATCTCTGCCAGCTGACGCTTACTGCCGCCGGGAATCTGCAGTATCCTGGTGGCAGACATGTCCGCAGGCAGCACCAGCCGCACCGGCCCCGGGTTCCACTTTTCCCTGATGGTCACCAGAGCATCCTGCCATCTGGCAAAAGAATCCCCGAACCCCTGCAGGTCTATCCGCTCTGCCCGTGTCAGAACCGGGTTTTTCCCCTCCCTGCCGGCAGCCGCCAGTATACAATCTTCCTGAAAGACTATGACTGTCTGATTCATCCTGTTCCTCCGAATTTTTAGTTCCGCCGTTCCCGGAAATACACACTTCACCTGAAATCAGTTTCCTGCTTCCTGTCTCACATCCGTAAACCGATTTTTCCGGGATACCGCTGTTTCCAGTTCTGCATTCTCAGGTTAGTCCCTGATTCTGCCGTTTTTTAGTTCCGCAGCCGCTCCCTCCCCAGAGGTCTATGCCGCGCCTTCTATTGCCGCATAGGAATTGTAGATGGGCAGCATCACCGCGATAATGATAAATCCCACCATCAGCGCCATGACACAGATCAGCACCGGCTCCAGCATGGTCACCAGACGCTTTGTAGCGGCCTCCGCTTCCTCCTCCATGGTCATGGCAATGGAATCCAGCATGGTATCCAGACGCCCGCTTTCCTCTCCCACCAGTATGGTGCTGGACAGCTTGCGCAGAAACCCATCCACTTCCCGCAGCGCCTGGGAAAGAGACATTCCGCTTCTGACTTTCGGAATCACCTGGACAAACTGCTCTTCCACATATACATTGCCCAGTGTCCCGCCTGCAATCTGCAGTGCCGTCACAATCGGCATACCGCTGGAATACAGACTGCTCAGTGTCCTGGAGAAGCGTGCCGTGTAAATGACTTTGTTCAGCCTGCCGGCCACAGGCATATGTACCTTCATATAATCCACAGTTCTGCGTATTCCCGGAATTTTCAGAAAAATCCGCAGCAGCACCCCCAGTCCCAGGACAATCATCAGCGCCAGATACCACTGGTTCACCAGAAAATCCGATGCCGCCATGAGAAACACCGTGGGCCCCGGCAGGGATTCCATCTCCGCAAACAGTTCCTCAAACTGCGGCAGAATAAACGTGACGATCAGGAGCACCACCCCCAGACTCATCACCAGCAGCACCACCGGATACGTCATTGCCGATTTCACCTGCTGTTTCAGACGGTTTTCCCTTTCATAATGTAATGCAAGGCGTCCCATGACCACATCAATATTTCCGCTTCCCTCGCCGGAACGTATCATGCCCAGCATCAGTTCTGGAAAACACTTTTTGGACTCCATGGCCTCCGACAGACTGATGCCCTTCCGCAGTTCTGCCAGCACACTTAAGTACAGTGATCTGACCCCGGGCTGGATTCCCTCCTCCTCGGCGACGATTTCCAGGGCCCGGACAATGCTGACACCCGAGGTAAGCAGTGTGGAAACTTCCTTGCAGAATTCGGAAAGCTGTCGGGAAGACAGTTTTCTGTATTCCCTGACGGACGACACTTCCCGGGCTTCCATCAGGAACATTCCCTGTTCTTTCAGCGTCTGTTGAAGGGCTGCTTCCCCTGCGGCCTCCATGGTGCCGCGGAATGTTTTTCCCTCCATGTTTTTCGCAGTATATCGAAATTTCGCCATCCGGATATTCCTTTCTATGTTTCAGGTTCCCGGGGTGCCTGCCGGACCGTAAGATCCCGCCGGGCATCTCTGGAACCGATTGTTTTCTATTATAAAAGCGATATGTACCAGCCTGCCAGTCTGTCCCCTGCAAATACGGAGACGGCAAGCCCAAACGCCAGAAAAGGGCCGAATGCCAGCTGGTCTTTTCTGCCTATTTTCCTGCCCAGAAGCATCCAGACACAATAGATTCCCCCTGCGGCCAGTCCCAGGAACATGGCGCAGACAATGGCACGCCAGCCCAGAAAAAAACCGCTTGCCGCCATCAGTTTGATGTCTCCTCCCCCGAATGCCCCCTCTATCAGAATTGCCAGAATCAGCATGGGCAGAGCCACCACCACGGCGCCCACAAGCCTGTCCGGGATGCCATGCTCCGGCCACAGCCAGATGCCGCCGGCTCCCAGCAGTAAAATGATGATATGAAAACGGTCATAAATTGTCCGGGTATCCCGGTCTATCAGGGCCACCACGGTCAGCAGTCCCAGATAGGCAAATACCCAGATTCCCTTCAGTGACAGAATTCCCCATTCCCCGCATCCGTAAAAAATACCGCAAAGCACAAATAACCCGCCCCCCAGGGCTTCCACGCCAAAATAACGGCCCCGGATCCGCATGCCGCAGCCCCTGCATTTTCTTCCCTGCACCAGGTAACTCACAAAGGGAATCAGCTCTGCCGGCGTCAGCGTCCTGCCGCAGCCCGGACAGCGGCTCCGTCCCTTCACGATACTTTCCCCCCGCGGAAGGCGGTAAACTACCACATTCAAAAAACTGAAAATACAGGCTCCCAGAAGAAAACGGATCAGCCACAGAATTCCTTCCAAAACGGCAATCACCATCAGCGGCCTTCCTTTCCGGCATTCTCAGTCTCGATATAAGCCTGCTGGTAATAAACATGATAAGAGAGAGGGTCTTTACAGTATATAACCGTAAAGTCACCCTCCTGATAGAGAAAGCGCTGTACTTCAAAGCCGCCCTCCTCCATCTGCAGCACCCAGAAATCCCCGGGCACTTTGCTGTCTGTGATCACCCGCTGCCAGACTTCCTCCGTAACCCCGGCCCTGCCGGAAAAGTCACAAAAGGGCGTGTCCAGGGCATAACTCTCCCTGGCAGCCACCTGCAGCGCAATCCGCAGCGATTTCGCGTTCCCCAAAGCCATCGGTGAAAAATATTAAGAGGGCGTCACGGTACCCCCGGTTTGAGTTAACGTACTCAACCACAGGAGAAAATGCCGTACCACCGCGCCCGCGAACATCCAAATGAACATCCCCCACTTTGGTGGCCTTGTAAACTCTCTGCACTACCATATCGCACTCAATAATGGTGATAGGTTGCGAAGAGCGAGCCAGAATGGCGAATACCTCGCTAAAGAAATTCTCGAGTTCCCGGTTTGACACCGATCCAGAAACATCTATCGCCACTACAATATTGAGCTCTCGAGTTCTTGTAGAACCCGACAAATCAAATCGCTTCGGCTGTCGTCTATTGAGCCGCGAACGCGTTTTGCGATAACCGCTTTCGATGGTGCCGATATAGCGCTTTAACACCACCTGCCAGGGACCAATGGGGGGCGCGTTGAGCCTCTCCAGCTGGCTAGCGTAGTGTCCCGGCATGCTCCCCCGAGCGTCGTCACCCATAAGGCTATCCACGGCATTCAAAAACTCACGCACCTCAGCCTGGGCGGCTTCATAATCATCCGCGCTGGCAGCCCAATCGTGATCAGCCGCGAAAGAGTTGGCCCCTGAAGACCCCGCACCAGCCTCAGTCGCGCTGCCGAAATCGGACGAGCACTCCGTGGAATTCCCGCTGTCACCCGCATCGGGCGCCGGGACCCCCTGAAGCGGCGACACGCTTCCCCGTTGTTCGTGAGAAGCGTCCAGAGCCTCCATCTCTTCTTCGCTCAGCGAATTAAGGAGGAGGTCGTAGTAGTACCGGTATGATTGCAGCGACATAATGTCATTCAGGCCAAATTGCCTCCCCAGCGAAAGCGAGGTGACGGCGCCCTGCGGCATGCGCATATAACTTTGCCCTCGATCAACCTCAAAGTTGAGACGGTCATTCACCGACGCATCAGCCGCGAGATTAAACAACTCGTATTTTGCCAGATTGCCGCCTGGATTGAGTCGTATCATTTCCGCCGGATGGTTGAACACAACGTGATCGATCTCGTGGCAAACGATGTACAACAGTTCCTTAAGCGAGAAAACACCCAGTCGCAGTGGATTTATCTTAAGCACGGGCGGATACGCATTGAGCTTGATCCCCGCCACAATGCTATCCTCAAAGTCCACCTCCAATCTCATCGCCATGAGAGCATACCCGTAGTACACATCTCTCTCCGCAATAAGAAACAGCTTTATGAGATCGAAAAGCTCCTCGAAGTCGCACCTGATCCTTGTGCGTTGGCGACTATCACTCAGGTCGATCTCGTCGATCTCCCTGCGAATCCGATCATGCAGTGACGCGATGCCGTCCTCGGGGATCACTGAGACTCCTTGATCTGGCGCTTCGTCTCCTCTGAAAGATCAAGCATCGCCACCACCTCGTCGTCGAGAGTGTCAAATAAGAAGTCCATGAGACTATTGCCCTCGTTCGTGATAGCACTGGCCATTTTTTGCGCAAACAGCAAGCGAGTCGCGGGGTCGAGCCGTTTCGCCAGCTCCGCTATCTGCCCCTTCCTTACTTCAAAATCAGACGGATTGAGCATCATGAACTCAATACCATCCTTAAGCTCCTCCAGCAACAGATCCACCATCTGAACGCGCTTTGCCACTGAAAGAGCTTCAACCTTCGGACCTGTCTGGGACAAAATCGCATCATCTGCAAATATCTCTTGGGGCGTGAGTGGCTTGCTGAGAGACACCTTGCTAGCGAAGAACATCGTAGCCACCGAAGGCCCCAGCTTCGCTGCCACCAGTTTCTTCATATCCCGCTCAGCCTGGCCCGGCTCGTTCTCCTTTTCAGTAAAAAAGGGGCGCAATAGAGGCTCGCTTGCCAACAAATCGTTTACCATCTCCCATCCTCGCGGGGAAGGCGTGGGAGGCTCATCGTCATCGAGCTCCTTAGACTGCTCGAAGAGACATTTTGGATTCTCTTTTATGAATGAGAGGATGTCGGAGGAGATCCCTCTCCCCTTTCCATAACGAATCCATTCAGATGCCTCGCTCGTCACCTTCAACTTCAAGAATCGATCCAACTGCGCGGGATCCATCTCGTTCGTTGCGTACATGCTACTCTGGGTGCTGGGGTTCATTGCTCCAACGAAAAATACCCACCAGGGAAAGCGATACCCATTCACTGTTCGAGTGAGCAGAATGTTCATGAGCTCTTTGTATACCGTGTTTTCCGTTCGATTAATCTCATCGATAAACACAATTACCGGAGTCACCTTGTGCTCCAACAGCATGGAAATTTTTTCCTCAGGAGTGAGATCATTGAAAGCATACGGATTGCCATCAAGGGCGATGGCGGCAGTTTCCGCATTTTCCTCATGGGTCAGCTCGTAAATCCTTCGCTCCTCATTTTGTATCCAATCGACCGCATAATACGGAAGAAAGCGAAACTCAGTTTTTCCGCTCTCAGATTCGTACTGATAGGGCAGGCCCGTTATCTCGCCCTCTTTGAGCGTTCCCCCCTCAATGGTCAGACAAACGCCTTCGAGCTCTTCCGCAAGCGCCCTTACAATCTGGGATTTGCCGATTCCGTGTCGACCCGCCAGCAAAGGAGTTATGGCCAAGTTATTGTCAGTTTGGGTCAAATTAGCGAGTACCGCACGCTTCGCCAATCGCTTCGCTTCGTTTATGTGAATCAAAACATCACTCCCTTTAAACGTAGAAAAGCATCGAGTTTTTTCGATCGGTCTTTCTTTGCCCGCCAATCATTGACCCCTTGGCGCAAAACGATCTTAGCATCGAGCTCCCGAAAGTGCCTCATGAAAAACTCCTCCGAAAAGACTTGGTGCCTCGCTACGGCTTCGGGGTCAAGCGCATCGAAGTATTTGTCCAGAAAGGACTCGCTCAGACAAACGGAAGCTACGATTATTTTCAGTTCAAGATCATCGAATCGGGAGAAGTTTTCGTCAACAAAATTTTCGTCGAAGAAGTCGTGCTGCTCTATGTAGCTCTTCAACTGAGACTTATACGTCGAACAGCGTCTTATTGATTCCAGCTCCAGAAAAGGATCAATCTCGAGACCACTTCGGGCGCCGTCAGGCGTGCCGTACGGCGACAGCTCGGTGCTGTCCACGAGAACAATAGGGCGCGATGCGACCCTCGACCCCCCGTCTTCGGGTGCACCTCGATCAGAAATCCGGTTCGCCCCGCCGATAACCCCACCGCTTGAGCCCTCGGAGAATCCCGTCCTGATAGACGCAATGGCATCGGAGCAAGATCTCACGTATGCATCGTCATAGGATCCTGCTTGCAGCTCCTCTTCGAGAAGAAGTAAATCCTCCTCAATAAGAAGTCCGCTGCAGTCCTTGAGAATTTGCGCGACATCCATGATGCGGCTAGTCCACTTCCATGACAGGATTGTGCAATCCACTCACAAGCTGCTTCAGGTAGTTGATTTTCTCCGCACCAAACAACTCCAGTACGTTAACGTCGGCAAACGGACTTACTGAGGTGAGGATCGTAAAGGTAACATCTCCATTTTCCCGCGCGTACATCACAACCTGGCACATGTATTCGAGCTGCTCCTGGCTCAAGACAGAGTCGTTCATAAACGAGCCGAACTTGGCTCGAATCGACTCCTCGGCTATACCCACCTGCTTGCGAAGGAACGGAAGCAGGGCTGCGCCATTAGACCATCGAGCGAAGTCGGCGTGCGATCCCAACTGGGACTCGAAAGTCTCATGCAGACCCCGTCTTTCATCGTCTGTCAAATCATCGATCATCCTCAGCTTCGCCAATGCCGGGTCCCCGCTGTTCTCGATGTAATCAACGGCCTTGTCAACATAATCTCGCCCTTTTACAAGACCATCGACAGCATCCTTCTCGCTAATAAGCGTATCAGGTAGATCGATCACATAATACCGGCGCCGGTCAGTGAGATACACCATCAGGTCACGGAGTTCTTTTCGTACAAATTCAGCGCGCTCCAGCGAGAAATCGTCCATCAAGTAGTTGGCATTCCTCATAGAAGCGATAAGACCTTCCTTGCTTACTATGGCCGGAACGGACTTCAATTTGAGAAGCTCCACCATGCGCTCATCAATGTCATGGCAAACATTGCGAAACCCGTTACGGATAAGGCGAACATCCTTGCCCTCATCAAGGCGCTTCTTATATTCCTGCTCAAGAGTGAGAATCAGCATATCGAAGCTTTTCACCCTGGCCGGCACTGCCTCACTGGGAAATAATGGCAGGATCTTCTCCTTGATCTCCTCCACCTTCGCATCAGTGAGCGCATCCCACGAGGATTCAGTTCTGTACTTGCTTACAAACGCCATATTTCTTGCCACTTCAATGGCGTCGTTGTTTAAATTCCTCGTCTCGGTCACGAACATATTCTGCAACTCATCCCGATATTGCTTGTCGAACTCCACAACCAGGGCTTGCTCCTGCAGCTGCTTCAGAATGAGCAGCCGTTTATGGTTCAATGCTACTGTTTGGGAAACCTGTTGACCCAGTTTGCGCTCATTGGGAGACTCTTTCGTGGTAGACCAGGTATCCCTCACGCTGAAGTAACGGAAATTGTCGAAATAGTCGAAGATAAGGAAGCCCTTCTTGTCCAAATCGGGACCAAAAATACCCTCCGACAGACGTGTTCCACGACCAACCATTTGCAGGAATTTGATCTTCGACCTGACGCGCTTGAAAAATATCAGATTGAGAACGTCGGGAACATCGATGCCAGTGTCGAGCATGTCTACGCTCACGGCAATCTGCGGAAGGCTGTCTCTTTCCCCGAATCGATCGATGAGCGTTTGGGCGTTTTCCACCTTGCTGTCGACAAGCTTGCAGAAATCAGCTCCCTTATCCTTGTAGAGCAACTGGAACTGCTCAACGATCACTTCAGCCTCTCGGTGGCTTCCCGCAAAAATAATCGTTTTCCCCAGCTTGTCACCCGCATCGATCTTCAAGCCGTTCTCCATGAGATCGGACAACATCGCGCGAATAGTACCAATATTAATCACATTGCGAGTTGACAGAGTACCGATATCGGGCGACTCCTCGCTTTCATCCTCGCTCTGCGAAAGCAGGGCATCCTCAAGGGCAGCCTTCTGTTCGCTGGTCAAAGCATCATACCGAACACCACGTTTCAGAAAATCCGTAGTTCTATCCAGCACCGAGAAACCGACAAGGTAACCATCCCGGATAGCCTCTTCAAGCTCATAGGCGAAATCGGGCTCTCCATGGGGCAAGTCGAACACCTCGTAGGTGCTCTTGTTTTCCTCGCAGCGCGGCGTCGCCGTAAGACCCACCATAAGCGCATCGAAATACTTGAACAGCGAGCCGTACTTTTTGAAAACCGATCGGTGGGCCTCATCAACGATGATCAAGTCGAATCGGCCAATACCGAACTCTCGCGAATCACCATCGACCATCTTGATCAT